>JACCDP010128123.1_pt1 | contig 37628 bp, 61 predicted proteins | sample 7445841 | NCBI WGS metagenome assembly JACCDP01 (sample SAMN15323441, study PRJNA562643) | freshwater metagenome | isolation source: river surface water | place: USA:Blue River Watershed | collected 2017-08-17 | reverse complement strand
TCTCCCCCCATAAAAAAATTATGTTTTTTTGGCTTACAATGAAAACTGTTTTGTTCATTGACGTCCTTTTTACGACCACCTCTTGCGGTGGTCTTTTTTTGTCTATAGAATGTTAGAAATATAGAGGAGTAAGTGATGAATATAGAAAAGAACGTACCAATAAGAGAAAGAAGGGCTGCTGTAGAGATTCCCTACAACGTCATGGAGATTGGAGATAGCATTTTGGTCACCGGCGCTTCCTTGCAAAACGTCTGTAACCGGAACTGGAGGTGGGGTAAGAAGTTAAATAGAGCCTACATTGCAAGAAAAGAGGGGGATGGCATACGGGTTTGGAGAACGGAGTGAGCCTAGTAACACTGCAAATGCAAGAGGCACTGGAGAAAGCCCGTCGGTTTGATGACCTTTCAGTCTATTCCTACAAGCTCATTGAGTCTGCAAATAAAGCAATGGTTTTGAATGAAAAGAGTAAAGTGCTCTTAGAGGAATGTTTAAAAGAACTGACGTATTTGCAAGAATTGATTGATGGACGACCAGAAGAAGCTGCACAAGATAAGGGTGATGTTCAAGACCGAAATGCAAAGAGCCATATCCGCAAGAACGCCAAAGCAAAAAAGGCTGATAGCTGATGAATGGAAGCGTAATTACTCCGCAGTTACCTACGAGGAGCTTATTCGCTTGGCTAGAAATAAGACCGCACGGCTTAAAGTCGCAGAATGGAACCTAGATGAATTTGATAAAGAAAGAAAGAAGCCATGGACTTCAACCTAAAGCAGTTCTACAAGTTCTGCTCGGAACTGAAAATCGAAACGAAAGAGCAAGGCTTACGGAAAATGGATACATTACTAGGTACGCAGACCTATGTAATGGACGAAATTGCGAAAGGGTTAGCCGATGATGTCCACTTCTTCGTTATTCTTAAAGGGCGACAGCTGGGTATTACCACTATATCGCTTGCGCTTGACTTGTATTGGCACTTCCTCAACCCGGGGCTGCAAGGAACTCTTACTACAGATACAGAAGAAAATCGAGATATGTTCCGGTCAACTCTCTCCATGTACATGGAGGGCTTACCAAAAGAATTTAGAATCCCACTACTCGCTCACAACCGAAATCAGCTTTCCCTCAAAAACCGAAGCCGACTCTTTTATCAAGTGGCTGGACTCCGAGCGAAAGGCTCACTCGGTCGAGGTAAAGCTATCACCTATTTGCACGGAACTGAAACAAGTTCTTGGGGAGATGAAGAAGGACTAGCGTCCTTGCTGGCTTCTTTGGCGGAAAACAACCCCATGCGGATGTACCTCTTTGAGAGTACCGCCCGTGGCTTCAATATGTTCCACGATATGTACACCACGGCTAAACGAGCCAAGACCCAACGGGCTATCTTTTGTGGCTGGTGGCGCAACCAGTTTTACCAAGCCGACCCAGACTCCGACATCTACAAAGTCTATTGGGATGGCAAACTCAGTCCCGAAGAAAAGGAATGGACCAAAGAGATTAAGAAGCTCTACAACTTTGAGATTAATTCCCGCCAAATGGCGTGGTGGCGTTGGAAGCTGCACGAAGGCATTAAGGACGATGGGCTAATGTACCAAGAGTTTCCGCCCACAGAAGACTACGCCTTTGTGATGACGGGCACGAGCTTCTTCTCAACCAACCGCTGTACGGAAGCAGCCAAGGTAGCCAAGGCTAAACAACCTGACTTTTATCGTTTTTCCATGGGAGCAAACTTTGAAGACACGGTACTACTCAAGAGCACGGAACGCATGGCAACGTTGTCCATTTGGGAGGAGCCGGTGGACACTGCTTATTACGTTATTGGTGCTGACCCCGCTTATGGCTCTAGTGATTGGGCTGACCGCCATTGCATACAAGTCTACCGTTGCTATGCTGACGGTTTGGACCAAGTTGCTGAATTTGCTACGTCGGAGTTAAACACCTACCAGTTTGCGTGGGTCATCTGCTACCTAGCCGGGGCGTATAAAAACTCAACTTTGAACTTGGAAGTTAATGGTCCAGGTCAAGCCGTTATTAACGAAATACGCAACCTCAAACGCTATGCGACTGCGATGGGCGACCAGCGTGGAAAAGACTTGTACGCCGTGTTGGCACATATGCAAAACTACATTTGGAGGCGCAACGATTCCTTTGGTGGTTGGTCTAACTCCCTTGGATGGGTGACGACTTCTGCCTCAAAAGAGAGGATGCTCTCTTACATGAAGGACTTTTTTGAGCGTGGCATGATGCAGATATTCTCGATGGATTGCCTAGAGGAAATGAAGTCCGTGGTTCGTGAAGGTGGCGTGATTGCTGCCATGGGGCGTAATAAAGATGACCGTGTGATTGCCAGCGCTTTGGCGACAGCTGCCTTTGCCGAGCAAGTACAACCTAGACTTATTAATCAACGCATTACTCGGATGACCAATAAGCCATTGGATAACCTAGACCCAGAGCAGATAGCCGTTGGTAAAAATGTATCGAACTACTTAAAGCGCATTGGGATGTACGGCAATGCTTGATTACAGCAACATCACCGTAGTTGCTATTCACGGTAACGGTGGAGGACTGAGCATGATTCCGTCGATTGAGCGTACCGCAAAAGCTCTACCGGGTTGCAAGAAGTTATTACTAACTGATAAGTTAGTAGATGCTAACATTGAACAAAAGGTGTTAAATCAAGGATTAGATTATTGCGGGTATAGCCACTTTGTTGTTTATTGTTTGCACAGCTTCATTGATACTGAGTTTGCCTTAATTGTCCAAGATGATGGGTGGGCATTAAACCCATCGGCATGGCAAGACAAATGGCTAGAGTACGACTACATTGGCGGACTGACCCATGCGGCTCGTTGCGGTGATAACTTATATGTCACTGGATTTCAATGGGTTGGTCGAGATGACGTAAAGTACATTGTGCAAAACGGTGGATTTAGCCTACGTTCCAAACGGTTTTTAGAAGCTCCGTCAAAGTACGGCATTACTATGCACGTTAAGTCACAAGTGCTTTTCCAAAATGAGGATGTGCAGCTTTGTTGTTTTATGCGCCCAGCTTTAGAATCGGTTGGAATAAAATTTGCCCCAGATTCAGAAGCCATTTACTTTTCCTTTGAGCACTTGCAAGATGATGTGCACAGAGATGTTGACCTTCATCAAGTTTTTGGTCATCACAGTCGATTTAGACGACTTGTAGATGATAACACTGTTAATTGGTTGTTAAGTTATGATGAGATGATGGCAATACAGAACGAAAACAAAGTGTACGATTTATTTAATACCCTTGGATACACAATATGTCACACGGCTCCCAACAAGCATTTGTAAAATCTGTTGCCAAGCTGTATCCAGAAGACTTTATTAATACAAAAGTCGCTGAGATAGGCTCACTCAACATTAACGGTACAGTCCGAGATTTTTTTATAAACCCAAGCCTTTACGTTGGATGCGATTTAGGTGAAGGTCCGGGGGTTGATATTGTCTGCCATGGACACCAACTACCGTATAAGGACGAAAGTTTTGATGTAACTATCTCGTGCGAGTGCTTTGAACACGATAAGTATTGGCAACGTACTTTTCAAAAAATGTACGATTTGCTCAAACCCGGCGGATTGTTAGTGTTCACTTGCGCTACGACAGGACGAGCGGAGCATGGCACGACTAGGACAAATCCTAAAGATGCTCCATTCACCAATGATTACTACAAAAACTTAACCAACGAAGACTTTTCGGCTTCTTTTGACTTACCTAAATTGTTCGTGGACTATAAGTTTGTGATTAATGAAAATACGCACGACTTGTATTTTTGGGGGCGTAAATGCAAAAAGTAAGGACAAAAGCCGAGCTGATGCGCCAGATGAAGCGCTTTCTAGCCGACCATGACCGTGGTATTAGCATAGCCTTATTTGCAGACCTTTGTGGGGTTAGTGATAGCTCACTTAAAAAAGTGTTTATTTATGAAACCGAACCGTTCTCTGAACGCCTACAAATCCGTGTGGATAAGGCGCTCACGCACTTTATGAATGGCGAAGTCGCCATTATGCGTAATCGGTACAACGGCAAGAAGCGGGTGATTTATCGGGAAAAGCCAGAGCCTAAAGCAAGGCGCACATACCAGTTGACCGTGGACGGTAAAGAAATTAAGTTAAAGGTTGGACTAAAAGCCCGTGGAGATTACACGGACCCATACCTAGACGAATTGCTCAAATGATGAAAGGGGAATAATATGGCGGTAAAGAATGATTACAAATGCGATGTGCATGGATTTTTTGAGTCCACACAACCGATTTGTCCACATGGTTGCGATACCGTACAAGTGGTATTTTTGCAGCCAGTCGGTCTAAAATCGGATAGGACCAAAAACAATGACCGCACTGTACAACAATTAGCGATGGACTTTGGTATGAGCGACATTAAATCCGTTAAAGAAGGTGAGGCACAGCCTCCACGGTTTGCACCAAAGCAACCCGATAATCCATTTGCTGTCCGTTGGGGCGCTCCGAACCAAATTAGCCAGTTCAATACACGCTCGATTAATGGCGAAATGGTCAATGGCTTACAGGCTGTCAAGTCTTCTACTACCCTAAAAGGTCCTAAAACTGCCTCGTATATTGCTGACCATCAGAATCTAAGCATAAAGGATGCTACGTGAAAATCCCAAGTAATGACATTGAACGTGAACTGTTCTACATTAACCTAGCCTTCAAATGCAACGTTACCCGTGAAACACGTCGCTCTGACTACATGGTTCAACGCTCGTTCTACCTTTTCGGTAGCGAACCTGAAGAACCGCCAGCGTTGTACAACAAGATTTACCCACACATTGACCAGCTTTCTAGCTTTATCTATTCGGCAGAAACCACCCGCTTTTCGATTAATTTAGGTGCAGCCGTCCCGCCAGCCGAACACCACAAGATTCCCGTACTGACCAAGGCGCTCAACAACGAGTGGATGAACTCCAATGCCGATGCCGTCTTTTCGATGGCATTAAATTGGGCGCTTTGTTACAACTCGACCTTTATCAAGCTCGTGTACCGCAACGGTATTCAGCCCTATATGGTTGAGCCGGGCGCTATGGGCGTATTGCGGGAGGACGTTACTGGCTTAGACCGCCAAGAAGCTGTACTCCAAACCTACTACATTACCAAGTCGGAACTGTATAACCGACTTTACAGCCACCCAAAGCGGGAAGAAATTGTAGCTAGGGTTAACGCAGTGCAGCATGAGCGCACTGAGATTCCTGAAGCCATGGACCGAATTATTACTAGCTCGGTTACGCCAACCATTTACGGTAACGTCAACATGGATTTGGGCGGTATGAACAAGTACAAGCCTACCGTAGCCGAGGATACCGTGGAGATGCGGGAGCTTTGGGTATGGAATGACGATACCGAAGATTACCAGTGCGTCACGATTGCTGACCCAGATGTGGTTATTTATGACCGTCCGGGCGAATCCCTGTTTCTAAAAGGCGAATTACCATTTATTCAGATAGCTCCAAACCCACAATACGACTATTTCTGGGGTCAATCCGAAGTCCAAATGCTGATTTTCTTACAGCAAATGCGTAATAAACGGATGACCGAGATACTGGATTTGCTGTCTAAGCAAGTCGCCCCACCAACCGCATTGATTGGATTTACAGGGATTCTCGATGAAAAGAACTTTGCCCTCAATCGAGCAGCTGGACTTCTCGCAACCGATAGTCCAAACGCTAAAGTCGAACAGCTCGCCCCGTCCATACCTAACGATTCATTTCGGGAGATTGCTGAAATTGATGCTATGTTCGCAGAGGCTTCCGGCATTAGTTCTGTTTTACAAGGACGAGGAGAATCAGGGGTTCGCAGTGCTGGACACGCAAGCCAACTTGCCCGTTTGGGTTCATCCAGAGCCAAAAAGCGAGCATTGATTGTTGAAGACGCACTAGAAAAGGTAGCAACCCTGTATCTGAAGCTCATGCAAGTCTATGACAACACCCGATACGTCGATGACCGTGATATTCCGTTTATTGCGAACCAATTTACTGGCGATTACGTCGTAAAAGTGGATGCCCATAGTAATAGCCCTATCTTTACCGAGGATTTGCGGACTTTGGCGTTCAATCTGTTCCAAGCCCAAGCGATTGACAGAGAATCTTTGCTTGACTTGCTAGAGCCACCAATGAAACAATTACTCATAGAGAAGTTGCGGATTCGAGAGCAGAAAGAAGCTGAGATGGCTGCAATGCAACCACCACAAGGCGCTCCGGAAGCTCCCCCACCCGCACCTGAAATGCCAACGGAGGGATGATATGGCAGCAGACGCACCAGTAAGCGGTTTAGCAAACACCGTAGGTCCTCAAGACCAGCCCCGTCTTGGTTCTAGGGCATTGACCCAGACCGAAAGACCCAGTTCACTCGGAATGACTCGCTCTATTGCCCGTCAATCCAACATTTCTCAACCCCGTGGTATGCGGGATTACACAAGGAGATAGCATGATGTACAGCAGAAAAATGATGCGTGGTCGTAAAACCCGTCGCTAAACACGTGTGGGACTCCCGGTGGAGAGAAAATTCCACCAACTAATTTGTGCAAAATTATTTTTTTTGTTATAAAGCGAAGTAAGTACTTACAAAGGTGTATTTATGGCGATGGAAGAAAAATTGATGGAGCTAATGGCAGCTGGTCAAAAAGGACCACGCAAGATTAGTGAAATCGAAATTAAGGCTGAAGAAGAAGGTGGCGAGGAAGAAGGCGGCATGGATGCCGAGGAAACCCCTCCAATGGCTTCTCCAATGTCCACCCCAGAACCAAAGATGGGCTCCAAAGAGGGAGCCATGATTAATATTCAGATGGCACTAGACTTGTTGCAACAGTCTTTGCCCGCTATCGGTAGCGAATCAAAAGAAGGTATGGAGCTTACCAAGGTCATTGGTAGCCTGTCTAAAGCCTTCGGTAAGCGTGAGGCTAAGACCCGTGAGTTGATTCCAGCCGAGATTATGCAGATGATTCAATCCTTGCCTCAAGCTGGCGGAGCAACACCCGAACAGCGAGTCGCAGCATTAGCCCCGATTCCGGGAACACAACAACCACCAATTCCAATGTAAGGAGTAACCATGGATTTGTTTAAACCACGTGGAGCTGCAGCACCTCGTCGTCCAACCGACAACTCGCAGCAAAACGGTCAGATTACTAATACACCACGCTTTAGCCAGTTTGGTGGATTAGACACCGCAAGCAAGATTGGCAAGAAGAATCAATATGCCATCGTGCCACCCGGTGACGGTAAGAAAGTAATTTAATTTTAAAAGGGGATTAATTATGTCATTAGAAGATTTGAGTTTAGAAGCCAGAGATGAATTGGCAGCGTTAGCTAAGAAATTAGCTGACAACCCCAAGACTCGTAAGGAATTTTTACGTTTGACTAAATCAGTCAATCCAGACCTTCCTATTCCAGAGCTTGAGATTGAAGACCGTACTACTAGCGCTTTAGACCAAATGCGCCAAGAGAACGAGGCTATCAGAGCAAAGCTGCGTGAAAAAGAAGCCATGGAAACCTTAGAAAAACGCAGAAATGCCCTTATGAAAAAAGGCTTGATTCAGTCAGAAGATGACATCCCACAAGTGGAAAAGGTCATGCTTGATAAAAAGATTGCTGACCATGAAACTGCTGCTGAGTATTGGCAGTGGATGAAGCAAACCGCTGAACCAACAGCGTCTAGCTATCAACCCAATACGATGAGCAAGTGGGATTTGAGCAAGTTTATGAAGAACCCTGTCGGTGCAGCAAGGGATGAAGCGTTCAAAGCGTTACACGAATTGCGTAAACCAAACCGTCCGATAGGTTTGTAATGGGGATTTATTTTTTTAATTTTGGAGAATAGCTATGCCAATCGGCGGAGGTATTATTCCAGCAACAGGGTCAAGTCAGTATAACGAACTTACTTACGTAACTCGTCGTGCCTTTATCCCCAAGCTGGTCGTACAACTTTATAACTCGACTCCACTATTAGCTGCTCTACTGGCTAACAGCCAACAAGCTACTGGTGGTGTGTCGTCCGTAACCGTACCCGTTCAAGGGTCGCAATTCGTTAACGCTCAGTGGTCTGACTACAGCGGTTCGTTTGCACAGCCAGCAGTACAGCAAGGTGCATACAACGCTGAATTTGACCTCAAGCTAATGATTGCTCCAGTTCCTTTCCTCGGAATGGAAGGCGCAGTACAGCAAGACCATGCAATTATTCCTCTCATTGAAGCTCGTATGAACGACGCAACCAATGTGATGATGGATGCAATGGCTACTTCCTTGTACACCAACAGCACTGATACTCAGCAATTTACTGGCTTGCCAGCAGCGGTTTCCGCTTCAGGCACATACGGTAACATTGACCGTGGTACTTATAGCTGGTGGCAGTCCAAGGCTTATGCAGCCGGTTCTGTTAACCCAACCCGTCAAAACGTTCTACAGTACATTTCTGGAACCGTGAAGAATGGCGCAGAAGTGCCAACCTTCGGTGTTTGCGGATTTGGTACTTGGACCCTTTTGGCTCAAGACTATGTTGGACAAGAGCAATATGTCATCACCCCCGGTGCTGGCTTCAATGACTCTGCTGACGGTCCTCAAGCTGCTTTCCGTGCATTGATGGTTGCTGGCGTACCTATTTACCCAGACCCATATTGCCCAGAAGGTACTTTGTATCTCTTGAATACGAACTATATGTCCATGTATGTACATGACCAAGGTTCATTTGTATTCACTGGATTTGAGTCCACTCTGCCTAACTGGCAAGTTGGTTATGTTGGTGCAGTTTTGACAATCGCTGAGTTGGTATCAACCAAGCCTAAGTCAATGACTGTAGTGACCGGTTATAACTCGTTAACACTGTAAGGAGAAAATAACATGGCACTCGCACTCAACAAAATCATCCTCGCTGGCGCTGGTAGCAATACCCCCGGTGCGTATTTTCAAGCCGTAACCATTACCACTCAAGATACCGGTACTGCGAACACTCTCGTTCCAGCTGGTGCTTATGTGGTATTTGCTACTGCTAACGTTGCTATCCAAGCTACCCGTGATAACGGTGCTAACTGGGTAACTATCGTTGCAAAAAATACTTCGTCACCATGGGTTGTTTCCGATGGCGTGAATGTACGCTTCCTCAACGATGCTGGCTCTAACGCCAACATCACAATGTTAACGGTTAACGGTGGCGAAGAAGCTCCCGGAACCTATAACGACTAAGGAGCGAACATGGCGAATTTTAGTCACGTAGGTGCAAATACTCCTGACCAGTTCAGATACCGTATTGCTAAAGCCGTTAACGTAAGTGTTGGCGCCACTGGTAATGCTGTAGCTGCTCTGACTATTGAGCAAGGCACCTCTTACATTGTTCGCCAGATAACTGTTACCAACGCAAACCAATCCATTGCAACGGCAAACGTTACCATCTTGACAACCAACGATGGCAACACTTCCAATGCAGTATCTAACAACGTAGTGCTTTCTAGCGTTACAGCTGCAGACACCAAATTCCAAGACATTGGTTTGGCGACTGCTGCAGCTACTACCGTTTATTCGGCTGGTAGCTTATACGTCAAGGTAAACACTGCAGTTAGTGGTGGAACTTGCGACATTTCAGTTTATGGCGACATAGTTACACTGTAATGATTTACGTTACCAACAACGGAAAAACGGATTTCTCTGCGGAGCACGCTTGTACTAAGTACGAGTTTCCCGTAGGGAAAACCGTTGAAATTCCTGAGAAGGTAGCCAGTTTTATTTTTGGGTACGGCGTAGATGATAAATACACCGTACTGGTTCGTAACGGTTGGTTAAAGATGAGCAATGAGTATCCTCAAGCTCTTGCAAAACTAGCTGAGTTTAGATTTACAACTGAACCTGTAAAGCATCACTTACAATCCCCGGTGATTGAGCGAGTAGCCCCTCCGCCATCGAAAGGTGGTAAGGGGGCAAAAGCCCAACAAGTACAACATGGATAAAAAATGGCAATTTTCTTATCGGACTACATTACAGAATGTCGCAGACTTCTCCATGATGCCAACGGGAATTTTTATACCGACACGCAGTTAACCGACTACATCAATGATGCTAGGTCGCATACCGTACAGGATACGGGATGCCTACGCACCATTCAAACCCTAAATTTAGTTACAGGGCAAGAAGTCTATACTTTTGCCAATGACTTTCCTGAGGGCGACAAAACCCTTGATGTTTTAAATATCAACATTTACTGGGGTAATTCTCGTACTCCACTACGGTATTTAGCATGGACTGACTTTAACGCTCAGTTACGTTATTGGCAGAACTACCGTGGCTTGCCTATTGCTTTTTCTATGTACGGACAGGGCAGAATTTATATTGGACCCGTTCCACAAGAAAACTATACGGCTGAATCAGACACCGTTATTTTGCCAACGCCGCTAGTCAATAGCACGACACCTGACCAAATTAAAGAGCCGTACACTGAGCCAGTGGCTTTTTACGCTTGTTATAAAGCCAAGTACTACGAACAATCGTATGGAGAAGCAGAGATTTTTAAGCAAGAATATGCCCGTCATGTTCAGGGAGTATTAACCAGTACGTTTACACGTAGGATGCCAACCCCCTATTCAACAGCGTACTAATCATGGCTTCCCCAGAACAGCGAAAACTTTATCAGGTTAGCAAAGAATTTAGGGGAATTAACACCAAGGCTAACCGCACGTCTATTGGAAAAGACGAGTTTGCATGGCTAGAAAACGCTATGCCTATTGGTTTTGCTAACATCAAAATCATTCCAAACTCAAGCAATGTAGCCATTGGTAACGCTGCTTTAAGCTGGGCAAATACCGTTACTTTTATGTCCACAACCAATATTGGTCTAAACGACTATGTGGTGGCTTTTGAAGAAGACGGTAGAGCTGAGTACTACAACATTACTACCGGCTCTAAAGGTAACGTAGCTGTTACTGGAACTTTCTCAAATACGGGTATTCAAACTTCCCAATGGGAAAACGAGCGGATGCTCATTATTGACCCTAACAAGGGGTACTTTACATGGGATGGCACAAACGTAGTTTCAGTCGGTTCGATTGCTACGGTCAATATTACCTCTGGAGGGGGTGGTTACGTCACGGCTCCAAACGTCACTATTTCAGCTAGCGAGGAAACTGGTGGAGTTAACGCTACCGCTACGGCAACTATTGTTGCAAACGTAGTCACCAGTATTACCTTGACAGAGCCGGGAACTGGCTACCTTAATGCAGCCAATGTGACCGTTACGATTGATGCCAGCCCAACTGGTAATAACGCTTCGGCTAACGTAACCTTATTTAGCCAAACAGGAACGGCTATACAGAGCTTTAGCGGGCGTGTATGGATTGCGGAAGGCAGAACCATCTACTACTCGGCTGCTGGCTCCTATAACGATTTTACGAGCGTGTCGGCTGGAAATATCATCCTGACCGACGCTACCTTACACGGCTCAATCCAGCAGTTATTGTCAGCTAATAACTTCTTGTATATTTTTGGCGACACATCAATTAACGTATTTTCCGATGTTCGGGTTGGCACATTAGGGAATACCCTATTTACCAATACTAACGTATCGGCTTCGGTTGGTTCTCAGTTGCCATACGCCATATTCCCGTACTTCCGTTCTGTGTTGTTTATGAACAACTACGGAGTCTATGCGCTAGTCGGTGCAACGACCACAAAACTGTCCGACCCGCTGGACGGCATCATTCCTGACATTGACTTTAGTAAGCCAGTCTTTGCTGGACAAGTGTTGATTAATAACATTTTGTGCGCTGCATTTAACTTTTATTACACGGGAACTGGCTACGGCTCAACCCCTTATAACAAGTACATTACAGCCGTTTTCTTTGAGAAAAAGTGGTTTTTTGCCGAACAGGGTGGAGATTTAAAGTTTATTGTTTCCGTGCCCAACGAGGGTTTAATTACCATGTTTGGCTCTAATGGAACAAACCTAAAAGAGTTTTTCTCGGATTCTTTATCTAATATTGACAGCGTTGTGCAAACTGCCTTGCTTGCCTTTGATGACCCAATCCGAGATAAGCAAGCCCTAAAGATTGGTGTGGAAGTTACCTCTGACTTTGGAACTGACTTAGATGTAACGGTGGATGCTGAAAACCGCCAGTCACCCGTCATTGACCTAACCACCTTTGTGAATTGGCAGAACATCAACTTGCAAAATATTCCGTGGACGAATAACCTTGGTAATCAAATAGGCTGGATTAATGCGGGTTACTTCCTATACAAAAATGATGCACAGCAATATGGTAAATACCTAGGAATGACCATTACTGCCGTTAGTCCAAACTTTACGTACAACGGCATGAACTTTGAATATGAATTAAGAGCGAGATACTAATATGACAGCAAAAGTAACCGTACCGAATACCTTTGCGACTCAAACTACCGCTATTCCCCTAGCGCAGCTTGATTCCAACTTTAACCAAGTTAGCGGGGCTATTAACAATGCTGCCACTTACTCGAACTATGCCGATGATATTGGTACTGCTAATAACTACTTTATCAATATTTCAGGGGTAACAACCACTTATGTCGCTGGAATCCGCTTTCAGTTCAAGGCTGCTAACGATAATACTAACGCTTCTAGCCTAGACGTTAATGGACAAGGACCAAAAGGCATTGTTCAAAAAGATGGCTCAGATATTCGTCCATACACCATCCTTGCTGGTCAAATTGTCGATGTTTTGTACAACGGCACAAGCTTTCAGCTAATGAATTATGACTCTACTGGTATCGAAGTGGACTCGATTGTTAGCTCGGCTACAATTACGCCACCGATTGATATATGTACTCAGTACAACGTAACCGCTTTGGCAACGCCAGCAACGGTAGCAAGCCCATCTGGAACCCCATATTTAGGTCAAAAAATCATTATTCGTATTAAAGACAATGGAGTTTCACAAGGATTGACTTGGGATACCGCTGTTGGTGGCTATCGGGAGATTGGCGTTACATTGCCAACAGCTACCATTCCATCTAAAATTTTGTATGTCGGTTGTATTTACAACTTTGCGGACGACTATTGGGATGTTGTCGGTGTTGCTCAACAAGTTTAAGGATAAATTATGGGAATTAATGCGTTCACAAAAACTGGCAACACGGTTGTTTTTACAGCAAGTACGACTGCTCCAGCTGCCGTCCAAGCCGTTTCCTCTACTCTAGGTGGAAACCAGTACCGAGTCGTTAATGCTGGAACAGTTACAGTTTTTCTAGGTTATGGCACAACGGTTGCCTCCGCTAATGCTGCAGCTACTATAGTGACCAGCTCTCAAGAGTCTTTCCCGCTACTATCTGGAACTGATGAGATTTTAAGTTTTGTGCCTAATGCGTACTTTACGGGTATTACTGCTGCTGGTAATGCAGTGGTTTACATTACTCCCGGCGATGGATTGTAACCATGCTAAAAGTCGTCAGCACCTTTAACGATACCGACCTAAATCCACGGGTTGTCATTATTCCTGACGGAACTTCTGTCACCATTAATGCTGACACGACTGATTTAGCCATTCAGACCAATACTCAGCCAGCGGGTACGCTGACCATGAACGCCCCGACTGGTACGCCAGCTAACGGGCAACGGTTTATTTTTCGCTTACAAAGCACCAACCAGCAAACCTTTTCTTGGAACGCTGCCTTTGAAGGCTCTGCTGATATTGGTTTACCTAGCCTTTCTTCGGGTGGCGACCAGTACGATTACATGGGATTTATGTGGAACTCTAGTTCTGGTACATGGCAATTACTTGGAAAAGTCTTTGGATTTTAAGGAGATATGATGATTAAGATTGATTTTGAAATTACTAAGAATCGAATGACGCTAAGAGATGCCATTCATTTGCCAGACAATCATCAGTACACCGATGCTCAGATTGAGCAGATGAAAAATAAGCGTTTTAATGACTGGTATGCGATTGTTTCTGCTCCACAAGAAGAACAACCATCTGAGGAATAAGAATGGCTGATAGATATTGGGTAGGTGGCTCTGGAAATTGGGATGCTACTAGCACTACAAATTGGGCTACTTCATCAGGAGGTTCTGGAGGTGCTTCAGCTCCTACATCTGCCGACAATGTAATTTTTGATGCTAACTCTAATGTAGGAACAAGCCCATTTACTGTAACCGTTTTGGGCGACCCTTCTACTCCAGCGCTATGTAATGACTTTTCTGCAAGTTCGTTAGATGGAGTAATGACGCTTTCGTTTAATCCAACAAGTGCTAGTGTAAATTATGCACTTGATTGTTATGGAAGCATGACGCTTCCAGCAGCTAACTTTACAATCTCAAGCAATCGTGTTGCTAGTGTTTTTAACTATATTCGTTTTAAATCTACTTCAACAGGAAAAACAATTACTACAAACGGCGTTTCAATACCAGAAATGATTTTACAATTTGATGGCGTCGGTGGCGAATGGTCTTTAGGGGGTGCTTTAACAGTTAGTGGAACAAATAGAATTGTTAATTTTACTAATGGAACATTTAATACAGCAAACTTTTCTCTTACAACGGGTCAGCTGTCTTTAAATTCCGGAACAAAAGTTGCCAATTTTGGTTCTTCTACAATATCTTTGGGCGGTGGAACACCAATCTTTTTTGAAACAGATAAGGCTGGGTTTACATTAAATGCCGGAACATCCACAATCGTTTGCTCTAACGCAGCGGCAATATTTGATGGTGGCGGGTTTACATACTACAACGTAGAGTTCTCCGGTGGTGCTGGCACTAAAACCATTAACGGCGCAAATACCTTTAGCGGTCAGTTTTTAGTATCCAATGCTGCTGCTACAGGTATTACTTTTGGAGCTAACCAAATATTTACTGGTGGAGCTTTAATTCAAGCCACATCGCCAACAATTACTGGTGGATTTTCATACACTGGGACATTTGAATTTGCTTCAACTGCACACGGAACAAAATCTGTTGGGATTTTACAAACATTTCAAAACTTAAAAGTTACAACTCCATCATCCGATGGAATTACTAATTTAACTTTTAGTGGCAACTGCACAGTTAGCGGAACCCTAACCACCACGGATGGCGGCTCAACATCAAGACGAGTTCAAATTAAAAGCAACATATCTGGAACTCAACGAACACTTACAGTCGCTACAAACTCTTTAATTAATACAGACTTCCAAGACATTATCGCTGCTGGAGCAGCCTCATGGGTATTTGGTCTTGGCTACGGTGACTTAGGCAACAACTCAGGTATTACTTTTGATACATCTACCCTTTATTGGATTGGTGGTACTGGTAACTGGAGTGACGGTACTAAATGGTCAACTTCTTCTGGTGGCTCTGCGGCTAATGCTGTACCAGCTCCACAAAACTCAGTTATCTTTGATGCTGGTTCTAATACTGGAACAAACCCGTTTACTGTAACTGTTACTGGAACTACATCTGCTCCATCGGTATGTAATAGCTTTTCTACTGGTGGTGCTGGCGGTGCGTTAGATGGTGCAATGACATTAGATTTTTTAAACACAAGTTACTTAGATGTTTATGGATCTTTAACACTTCCAGCAACTAATTTTTCTTCAACTGGTGGTGGTAGTCCAGCATCCATTAGATTTAAAGCAACTACTACAGGAAAAACAGTAACAACTAATGGAGTTGTATTGCCAAATATAACTTTAGCTTTTGATGGTGTTGGTGGAGCATGGACATTAGGTTCAGCTATATCAACAAGTGTAAACAGTAGAACTATAGATATAACTAACGGAACATTTAATACTGGTAACTATAATGTTTCTTGGGGAAACCTACGGGTTGTAAATGCTGGAACTCAAGTTGTTAATTTAGGCTCATCAACATTAACATTTAATGGAACTAATGGAATAAATATTACAGAAACTGCGGGTCTTACTTGGAACGCTGGAACATCTCAAATTACTATCTCTTCAGGATCACCAATATTTGTTGGCGGTGGACTGACTTTCTACAATGTATCGTTTACAAGTGCTGCTGCTGGTAACACAACAATTGCTGGCGCAAATACATTTAATAACTTAACTCAGACAAGTAGAAGCGCTACTGGTATTAGACAATTATTATTAAGTTCTAATCAAACCATAAATGGAACATTAACATTAGGAGCGGCAAATACAGCTATCCGTAGAATATTTGTAAGCTCTGATACTGTTGGAAGTCAGCGCACAATTACTCTTAATGGAACATTAGCAACATTAGCTGATATTGATTTTAGAGATATAAATGCGGCTGGAACAGTAGCCACCCCTTGGACTGGCACTAGACTTGGTAACTGTTTAGGTAATAGCAACATTACTTTTGATGCAGCAAAAACTGTGTATTGGAATTTGTCTGGAACACAAAACTGGTCTGCTACTGGGTGGGCTACAACCAATAACGGAACTCCAGCAGTTAATAATTTTCCTCTTGCTCAAGATACAGCTACATTTACTGAAGCCGGTGCGGCTGGAACTGTAACAATTGATACTTTTTGGTCAATTGGTTCTATTCAAATGGCTGATGGTGTATCAAATAGAACTACAACATTTACATTAGCTAGCAGTTCAAATTCTCCTAGAATTTTTAAAAATGTTACTTTCTTTTCTAATTTAACATTAACGGGAACTGCAACATTTAATTTTTGGGGTCAAGGAACTACACAGACCATTACATCTGCTGGTGTCAGCTTCTCACAGCCAATTGCGATTGATTCCCCATCTGGCACAGTTCAGTTATTAGATAACTTAACAACTTCAAGTCAAATTACCTTATCTCAAGGAACGATAGACTTATCTAGCGGTAACAGAATATTAACTTGTAACATCTTTAGCTCATCCAACTCCAATACTCGTTCTATATCGTTTGGAACTGGAAACATTACTGTTACTGGTAATAATGCAACTGTTTGGGGTATGAGTAGTGCTACAAACTTTAGTTTCACAGGAACACCTATAGTTAATTTAACTTATAGTGGTTCTACAGGAACTAGGACAATAAGTGGCGGTAACTCAACAATTGGCGGAACAGAATCTAACGCAGTATCTTTTAATATTACTGCTGGTTCTGACATCATTACAACAACTGGTGGCAATGTTTATAAAAGTTTAAACTTTACTGGATTTAGTGGAACACTAACAAATACTTTAAGAACTATTTATCAAAATCTAGTTATATCAGCTGGAATGAGCTTAGACTCTGGAGTTAGTATTACATATTTTGTTGCCACTTCAGGAACGCAACAAATCACCACAAATAGTAAAACATTAGACTTTCCAATTATTCACGGAGCGACTGGAACATCAGCAACTCTCCAGCTCCAAGACAACCTAACAATAGGTTCTACCCGTACATTTACTTTAACTGCGGGAACATTGGATTTGTCTAGTGGTAATAGAACACTAAGCACAGGATTGTTTAGCTCTAGCAATAGCAATACAAGAGCTATTGCGTTTGGCACTGGAAATATTACTCTGACTGGTTCTGGAACAACTGTTTGGGGAATGGCAACAGCTACCAACTTTACCTATACTGGAACGCCAATAGTAAACTGCACTTATTCTGGCTCAACTGGAGCTCGAATTGTTAGCAATGGTGGCACAGCGGGAATTACAGAGGCAAATAGTGTAAGTTTTAATATTTCCGCAGGAACGGATATTTTTGCATTTAGTGTTGGCAGCGCATACAAAAATATTAATTTCACAGGATTTTCTGGAACTTTTACAAATGCAACTAGAACTATTTATGGAAATTTGACCATATCTAGTGGTATGTCTTTGGATGCTGGTTCAAATACAACTACATTTGCAGCCACATCTGGTACTCAACAATTAACATCTAACGGAAAGACATTAGACTTTCCAATTACTATTGATGGTGTCGGCACTACAGTTTCATTGCAAGACGCATTGACAATGGGTTCTACAAGAACTCTAACGCTTACAAATGGAACATTTACAACCAATAATTACAATGTGACTTGTGGGCGTATGTTATTTAACACTGGAACAAAAACCATAAACATGGGTTCAAGTACATTTACATTAAACGGTCTTGTTGGAAGTACGGCATCTTGGTATGTATTAGATGGAACAAATCTTACTATAAATTCTGGAACATCTACTATTTCTTTAAATGAGCCATATGCAGTAGGAGAAAAACAGGGTTTTTATGGCGGTGGATTTACTTATTACAACTTAAATATTGCAAACGGTTGCGATTCTCTTATATATGGTGGAAGCAATACATTCAACAATATAAGTAACACATTTTATCCAGTAGTTATTAGTTTTGAAATTGCTGAAACACAAACTGTTAATAATTTTACAGTTAGCGGCTCCGCTGGAAATTTGGTTACTTTGCAATCGTCAACTCCGGGTAATATTTGGTATCTAACCAAAACCAGTGGTACAGTAACGGTAACCTATTGCGATATTACTGACTCCGATGCAAATGGCGGAGCAACCTTTAATTGTATTAACGGTGTTAATGGCGGGAATAATACGGGCTGGAACTTCTCAAGCTCGTCATTCTCTAGTGGAAACTTCTTAGCTTTCTTCTAACATGGACTTGCAGATATTATTTAATATTGCCGTAGCCATTGCTGGCTTTTTTGGTGGCTGGATTCTGAATAACATTAGCAGAACCATGAACAAGCTCGATGATGATGTTCGTGCTATGCCATTAAATTATGTAACCAAAGAAGACTACAAAGGCGACATTGCTGAAATCAAAGGAATGTTGTCGGAGATTTATAGAGAGTTACGCAACAAAGCGGATAGGTAGGGTAAACCCTTGAATATGGAAACTTTATCCATTGTGGAGTTTGGCAACGTAGAGTCGCTAAACGAGTTTCTATTTGAGAATGGGGTTCAGCATTACCTTTTTTGGGAAACCCTAGCCGACTCTGACATTGTTTATCCAAAATATCCAATTACTGACGCTTACATTGAAAACCTAGACGATTGGTTACTTGCTCATCAGCAAGAACATCAGGCTTTAGCCTTCAATCTAGGGCTTTCTGACCCCTTTAATATGCTCGATGTGGACTTTAATTCCGAGCAAGATTTTTATGACTGGTTGGGCACTCATCTGACGATTCACGAACAGATAGCGTCCGCCCTCGGATTATAAAAATGTTTTATTGCAACGCAACAAAAAGGGGATTGTATGGACCAAGTAGCACTTTTTAATGAGGTAGTGAAGTTAGCACGACCCGCTGGGGGTGATAACTATACGCCAATCCAAACCGAGCATGACCAGTTCCGAGATACGGGCTTGGATAGCATGGATATGATGATGGTGGCTTACTACTATTGCGAGATGTATGGAATTGACGAGGAAAAGGCTAAAGAGTTTCAAGCCATTAATCTGCATCAAATCCTAGCATTTATTGAACAACACAAAACAGTTGACCATGAAACCATTGAGTCGGCTCTAGGAGCCATTAAATGAGTACTATGTTAACTGATTATAGAACTGCCTACAGCACAGAATCCGAGTTACTAGAGGATATTGACTACCCTCAACGGGTACATTGGTTCAAAGAGTCGTATTCCCGTGTTAAAACAGGCATGATTTACGCACCGCACAAGGTGGCTGAAAAGGTATTGGACGCAGAGTTACTTGCTGACTTAAAAGAGAGGGGCGGGAAAACTGCCTTTATCTTTGCTTCTGGCAATAGCAACCTTGCCAGTGAAGGGCGCAAAACCAAGGAAAGCCAGCTTTCTTACGACTACAAAATACTGCCATTGACTCTCACTCAGGTCTATGCCGGACGAATTGCAGCCCTTTGTGGCGCTCAAGATTATGTCACTACGGACGCTTCTGCGTGTGCTTCTAGCCTAAAAGTCTTGAGCGAGGTCAAGTATTTAATTGAACATCAGGACTTTGACAGGGTAGTAGTTTTAGGCTTTGAGGACCAAGTAAACAACATGACTCTCAAGTTTTTTGGGGAAGCCAAGGCTTGTTTGACCTATGAAAATGAGCTGCAAGATGGGGTTATGCCTTCAGCCTTTGATTCCAAGAACTATGGATTCTATGTAGGACAGGGCGCAGTCCTAGCCGTATTTGAGTCTGAGAAAGTAGCCAAAACAGCCCATGCAAGGCTTGTGGGAGCTGCTTCTGCAAGCGAAAGTTACAGTAATCCGATAGGGCAACGGGACGACGGGCAAGGATTTTCAAAAGCCATAACCTTCTCCCTCCACCAAGAAAAAACAGAAAAAGCAAAAATCAAGATTGTGAAGACTCATGGCACTGGAACTAAGTCTAATAATCAATCTGAGAAAAACGGCATATTAAATGTGTTTGACCACGACTTTGTAGCCACCAGTTTTAAGCCAACAATCGGTCATACGATGGGCGCAAGTGGTTTGCTAGAAAGCCTATTATTGATAGATAATCTCAAAAAAGGGGTTGTTCCAGCGATACCGAATAGGAGCGAGAATGATGATGTCTTTCTATCACACGACTGTCAGACTGATGAAGGAATGTTTCTCTCTTTGGCAGCGGGTATGGGCAACATTTATTCGGCTGCGATTTTTGATGCGAGGATGTAATGTTTGTTGATAGCCAAACCAAAAAACTAACCGTTCCTGAGATTGTTGCGATTGCAACAAAACAGACCCAATCTCAGTATTCGCCAGCTGCCGTTCTTGCCAGCATTGCTACTGAACTGCAACAACCAAAAACATACAGCATTTTAGAGGGTAATACGCTATTTATTGTCCATAAAGGCGAAGGTCGCAACGGAATGTTCCGAGCTTTAAATGCGGATGTGCCAGCAAATTACTTGAATAATTGTTTAGTTTTTGCAAAAGCCGTATATAAACTTGGTTTTGACAACATTATTACTCAATTTAAAGACCCGTCATTAGTCAATATCTTTAAATTTGTTGAGAAAAATAGACAAAAAGTAAATCCTGACATGGGATTTAATGTTCGTAAAGCAGAGAATGGGGACTTTGTTGTATCGGTTAAGTTAGGACCTGAAAGGGCTGGTGAATAATGGGTGCAGTAGTAGAAGTCATAAGCAACGCTGTTTCCGATGTAGTTGAGGCTGCCGGCGATGTTGTTTCTGATGTTGGGCAAGCCGTTGAAAGCGTTGGTCAAACTGTTGGCAATATTGCTGAAAATGTTGCTGAAAATCCATTGCCAGTGCTTGTTTCTATTGCTGCACAAGCGGTTGGTATTCCAGCGCCATTAACTGCTGCTGCTATTACTGCTGCACAGGGAGGCTCGATTGAACAAATTGCTCAGTCTGCTGCTGCTTCTTATGTTGGTGGTCAGGTTGCTGGACAAGTATCTAGTGCATTACCAACAGATGTTGCACAAGTTGTACAAGACATTGTTCCAAGCGCTGCTCAAGGCGCTACTGCAGCAGCAATTACTGGACAAGACCCATTATTAGCTGCTTTAGGAAGCGGTATTGCTGGCGGAGTTGCTGGACAAGTTACTCCAGAATTAGGACAGACTACTGGAACGATTGCTGGACAAGCTGCTGGAACGGCTGCCACTGGCGGAAATGTGGCTCAAGCAGTTGGCAGTGGTTTAGCTGGAGCTGCTATTGGTGAAGTTTCTGGAGCTTTAGGAGGCGCATTTGGTGGCGGTCAAGCACCAGCTCCTACCGATGTTGCTCAAGCAGAACAGCCAGAAGGTCAGTCTATGGATGAAATCTTGGCTGGAATGATTACCGAAGAAATGAATCAACCATCCACACCATCGCCATATGCTCCGCTTGCTGCTGGAGGAGCTGTATCTGATGTTTCTCCAACACCATTAGTACCAACAGGAACGGTTACTACAGAATTTGTATCTCCCCCTACTCCAGTAGATGCGTTAGGTGGTGGAGAAGGAATTGCATTAGAGGATTTGCCAGAATTGCCAGAAGATACTGGTCAAGCCTATACCCCTCCAATATCTCAAGGAGCGCAGCAAGCATTTGATGTTGCACAAGGATATGCTGGAACAACGCCTCCAATATCCGCTGGTCTAGTAACACAGCCTTCTACACAAGCTCCGACAATGGGTGGCGGTGGTATTAGTCCTCAAGACCAAGACTTGCTTGATTTAATTAATGCTGTTGAGGGCAGTCAGGGAACGCAGCCAAGCGCACCGTCTGGAACTGAGGTTAGCGGTGAAAGCATGGGAGTTACTGAAACTCCAGCAGTTGCGGAAGAAGACACAGAATTTGTTGATACTGGTCCCAAAGAGCCGGGAGAGCAGTTGCCAGCAGAAGGTGGCGTATCTACCGTAACCGTAATGGGTCCAGCTGCTACTCCTGTTAGAACAAGACGTGCTGGCTTTGCACCATCGGACAGCACTCTAAGCGCATTACTTGGAACTTCTTTATCTGAAGGGGCTGCAGAGCCAATTATGGGTGAAGACGAAGGTAAACGCAGAGCAGTTTGGAACATTGAATCTTTGAGAAACGCACTAGGAATCTAATATGCCTAATATTAAAAATGCACTTGGAATAGACATGGCTGGGTTAGCCCAGTTAATTCGCTCTCAAGGGCGTGGGAAAGATACTGTTTTAGCACACATTACCCCTAGAGAGGCTGCGTTGCTAAAAGCCAACGGTGGCTCTGGAACTATTAATCCTGTAACTGGTTTGCCTGAGTTTCAAGAAGAATTTAATTATGACATTGGTTTTGGTGAGGGAGTTTATAACCCTCCAGTGCAAGCTGAAGAAATTCAAGGTGCTACGTTTACTCCAGAGCAAAATGCGCTTTTTGGTTATGGAGCAGAAACTCAAGCCCCACAATTTGACTTTAGCCAAATGGACATCGGTTTTGGACCCGGACAATTCCAACCGCCTACCACGCCCCAAGAAATTCAAGGAATGTCACCAGAGCAATTTGCTGGATTTGCTCCACCCGTAACCCCATCCGAACTGGCTGCACCACAGGCTCCATCGTTTTTGGAACGTGCTGGTACTGAGATTAAAGACCGTCTAGGCAGAGCTAAGCTAGAGGATGTATTGCGTGTTGGTGGCGCTCTTGGAATGGGTGCATTAGGTATTTCCCGTAGCCGTCAAGGTCAACAGCAAGCGCAACAACTTCAATCGCAGTTACAGCAAATGGCTCAACCATACTATCAGACTGGTCAAGAGTATATTGCCCGTGGTCAGCAAGGTAACTTATTGCCAGCTCAACAACAGCAATTACAAGCTATGAGAGCGCAAGCCCGTCAGCAACAGGCTAGGGCTGGAACGACTACTGGCACTATGGCTGCTCAATCTGAGGCTGCTATTGGTCGTCAAGCAGACCTATTCCGTCAACAGCTGGTTGACTATGGATTTAAATTGGTTGGCATTGGTGACCAAATTACTAAAGGCGCTATCCAAGCTGGTTACTCTGCAAGTCAGGATGCTCAAAACGCTGCCGCAAGATTCTATATGGCTATGGGTCAAATGATACCGGGCAGCACTGGCGGTCAAGGTCAAACTCAACCACAACCTAGGAATCAATAATGGCTGAAAGACAATCTGACTTGGTAACTGAGCCACCAATGGAAAGCGCTCCTAGCGCTCCAAGTGCTACCGATGCTTTATTGGATGAAAAATACAGGGGTTCTTTTGCAGAGCAAGAAGCAAAGCAAAGACCATTAATTGAGCAGATGGGCGCTGCCCAACAAGAACAAGCCCGCATTGAGCGTGAGGGTGTTGAGTCTGGTCAGAAAAAGATGAAGGAAGGATTTGCTGCTTATCAAGAACAAATCAAAGCACCTCAAGAGTTTATTAGGAGTGGTTTTGAGCCAACCCGTGAGAACGCTGCGGACTTAACAGCTTTATTTGCCACGACTGCGATTGCTGCCTTTATGGGTGGTGGTGGCGGACGTTACAGTGGTATGGCTGCCTTAAATAACATGGCTGGCGCTATGGAAGGCTATCGCAAAGGTCGCAAAGACTTGTTTGACCGTGAACTAAAAGAGTTTGATAAGAACTTTAAGGCTGCCCAAACATCATTGCAAACTGCTTCTGATGAGCTAAAGTCAGTTGTTGAAATTGCTAAACTAGACCCAGTTTTAGCCCAAGCAAAGTCTAAAGAGTACGCTGCTAAATATGCTGGTACTAAGTTAGCCTATGACTTTAACAAAGGTTCTTTTGACCAAAAGATTAAAACTGCTACTGAAATAGACAAGGCAGTTATGAAATTAAAAGAAGCAAGAGAAAAGGTTGCAGATAAGGGAGTATTAAAGCCCGGAGCTAAGGTTGGCGAGGGCTACATCTCTTTGAGTATTCTTTCTAATGATTTAAATGGTTTAAGACGTGATTTACAAAACCCAGAACTCCAAAGACAAATTCGTGAGAACAGAATTGAGGCGTTTTTAACTGAAGAAGGTAAGGTTCTTAACCAGCTTATTAGCGGTAATATTCCAGCAGAACTTCGTCAGTTCTTAACTAAGGTCAGGGATGTACGAAATAATTACTACCTTGACATCTCTGGTAAAGCCGTTACTGGCGCAGAAGCATTGCGTAACTATGGAACCGTTCCACAGCCCGGTGACGCTCCAGAAGTTATGGATGACAAGATTGCTGGTATGGAAGGCAGGGTTAACTCTAAGATTAAAACTTTCCAAACTCTGTATGGATTGCCAGCGCTTCCTAAAGATGCGGTTGCGCCCGGAACTAAAACTTCATTAGTTCCCGGTCAAAACTACGAACAAGAAGAGAAACCATTGCCAGTCGTATCGACTAAAGAGCAGTATGATGCGCTGCCTTCTAACACCGAGTATTTTGAAATTAACGCTGCTGGTCAGAGAACTAGATTTAGGAAACCATAATGGCTGAAAGTAAATTTGGCGGTGTTTCCGTAGAGGAAACGGTTACCAAGGCTCCAACCGAGTCTAAATCTCAATTTGGCGGAACTCCTGTAAGCGAGCTTTCTGCACGACCAAGCAAGTCAATTGCCAAGCGTGACTCTACTTTTATGGAAAAGTTAGGGGCTACAGGCTACGGGATGGCTACTGGTACTTTAGGTGCTCCCGGTGAGATTGAAGAGTTTGTAAGTGGAGCTGTTGGCGATGGATTTCTTGGACAGGGAACTGTTTTTCCAACTGTAAAAGAAACTAGACAGGCATTTAAGTCCATTGGCATTGAAGAACCCCGTCCAGAATTAAAGCCTTATCAAACTGTTGGTGAGTTCTTAACTCTTGGTTTAGGCGGTCCTAAAGCCCTCCGTGCAGCTGGAGGGATGATTGGTAAGCCAACCGAAACTATCCAAGAAGTAGCTGGAAAAGCAGAAAAGCTAGGATTTAAGTTAGCCCCAACCCAATTAAGACAAGATGTGCCAATGTCTGAAACTGGCTCATTATTCAATGCCGAGAGAAACCAGACCCTTGCTAACAAACTAGCTAGTCGTGGAACTGGTAAAGAAGTTAAAGAAGTCAACGAACAGTTTATTCGTGAGCGTATTAAGACTCTTGGTGATGCTTTTGATAGTGTTTACAAAGGCAAGGTTTTTGACATTGACCCAAAGGTTAAGGGTGAATTACAAAATATTTTGGCTAGAGAGGAAGAATTAGGATTTGCTGGAGTTAGCGCAGTAAAAGGCGCTGCACAGTCCATTCTTGACAATATTGATACTGGTAAGGTTAGCGGTGATGACTTACAGCGTTTGCGTAATGCTTTGACCCAAACAGCTAGAAGTACCGCTAGTCGTGGCAAAGCCCATGAAATCTATGAATTAGTCGATGTTTTGGATACTGCGGTTGAAAGCCGTAATCCAGCTATGAAAGCAACTTTAGCTACCTTACGCCCACAGTATCGCAACACCATTATTTTGGAAGACTTAAACGCTAGTGGCGGCATTGCTGGTGGCAACATTAGCCTTGAAAAGCTAGGCAATATGCTTGGCGGTAAGCGTGAAGCGCTTCGCAGAACCCCGCAAGATATTGACGAATTAGGCGAAATTGGTCGTCAGTTAAAGCTAAAAGCTCGTTGGGAATCCGGTGGTGAGTCAGGCTCATTATCTAATCGTGGCTTGCTAGCCCGTGCTTTATCAACTCCATTGCGAAGTGAGGTAGCAAGAGGAGTACAGCGTTTTGCAGAAAAAGAGCCTACTGGTGGCAGAAGACTAGCCGAAAAAGCTGGTGAAGTTGCAGCGGTAGGAACCGTAGCTAGACCCTTAGAGGAGAAGAAATAATGCCATTAATGAAAGGTAGTAGCGATAAAACTGTAAGCAAAAACATTAGCAAGATGGTTAAGGAAGGTCGCCCTCAAAAGCAAGCCATTGCTATTGCATTGCGTACAGCTGGCAAACCCAAACCAAGAAAGATGAAACGATAATGGAAAAGAAACCAATGCAACCCGTAGAAGACCGTGGCAAGTCCGCTGACCAAATGGCTCGTGAAGGCGGTCAACGTGAAGCCGATGCCAGCCGTCAATTCATGGATGCCGTCTATAAGCGTGAAGGCAACCGTGATATGGCTAAAGCCAAGTCTGGTCGTAAGATGAGGCGCTAATGGCTAAGAAGCCAAAAGGTATCAATCCTGACCTTGAGGATGCGGTGAACTCGATGCTAGTAGAGGTTAGGAATAATCCTGACCTTTCCTTGACCGACAAGATGAAAATTCTTGACCGTGCCCTCAAGTTAGAGGCTATCAAGCTCAAAGCAGACTCCGATGATTGGGGTGCTGGATTATTTGATAATGATAGTGAAGAACAGTAGAATATATGAACTCGTTAACTCAAAGGGGATTTCATGGAAACTACAGTTCTAAAAATAGTTCGTATCGCAATTACAGTTCTTTCAGAGAGGCTTTTGACCATCCTATGTATGAGCATGGCTTTCGCTCTAGCGTGTTGGGCAATGTGGGACCCGATGCAAGGACGGTTGATAACTCTGGGATTATTTGCAATACTCGTGTATATCCCGCTAATGCTACAGCAAAGGAAGAAAAATGAAGACCCTCCAAGCCAAAGTGAGTGAAGTTACCCTAATCAAAGGAACTACTGTTGTTCCTCAAAAAATGCCTAATAAGCAAGTAAACCCTAACTTCTGCCAGTACTACGGTCCTTATGGCGGTACGACTAAGCCAGAGCCAAAAAACAACAAGTGGAGTTAAACCATGGGAATCATGGCTTTTACCCCGATGGGGAACACAGTTACATTTGTAGCAGCTGTTACAGCGCCAACCGCAGTTCAAGCATTATCAACGACTGTTGGTGGCACTCAATACCGTGTGCACAATGTCGGTAACGTAGTGGTTTATATGGGATTTGGCAATACTGCTGCTGCTGCACAAACAATGGCAAATGTATCTATTAGCGGTTCAACCATGTCATTAGTTCCCGGCTCTGTAGAAATCTTTACATTTAATGCAAATCAATACTTTAGTGGGGCAACCGCCTCTAGTTCATCGGTGGTAAATATTACCCCCGGAGATGGCTATTAATGTTTAGAACTGCTGCAGCAATAACGGTTAATCAGACAACAAACTTTGCTGGATATTACGGCTCTTTTTATAGCAGCCTAGACCAAACAGACGGAACCACTCCGCATTTGATGTATTGCGAAAATACAGCTGATGCTGACGGAGTTAGCATGGAGCTTGGTGTAGAAGGCAAAAAGAGTCAGGTCACCTTTGCTAATGCTGGAACATATAACATCCAGTTTTCCGCACAGCTTCACAATACAGGCGGTGGTGGCTCTGGCAATACTGTCAATATTTGGTTCAAACTAAATGGTAATAACATTGCCGACTCTAATACTAAGGTAACTGTTCCAAGTAACGTGCCTTATTTGGTTGCTGCATGGAATTTTATTATCAGTGTTGCCGCTGGAGATTATGTTGAAATTGCGTGGTTTACTGATAACTCAAACATTATCTTAGAGCATGAAAACGTTACTGCAACAACACCAGCAGTCCCATCTGTCATCATTACTGCACAGCAAATTAGATAACTATGTGAGGTATCCATGAATATGCAAGATATTCTGAAAGCAGTTATTCCGATTATCGTAGCGTGTATAGCGTGGCTATTAGGGCAAGTATCTAGCTTTCAAACTCGCCTGACACAAATTGAGGGAAAGATGCCAGCCCTTATTACTTCTGAGGGAGTTCCTACTGATAGCCCAATCTCAGCAGAAAAACGTCACGCCCTTAGAGCGGAGCTACATAAGGAAATTCAAGACTTACACGTTAGAGTCAAACTACTTGAGGAAAGGGCTAAGAAATAATGTTCCCATTGACCGCCATATTTGACGTAGGAATGAAAATACTAGACAAGTTCATTCCTGACCCAGAAGCCAAAGCCAAAGCCCAGCAAGAGCTAGTAAAGATGCAACAGGAAGGCAGACTAGCCGAGTTGCAAGCCGATAACATTGAAGCTCAAGAGCTCACCAAACGCCAACAATCCGACATGGCTAGTGATAGCTGGCTATCCAAGAACATCCGTCCAATGACATTAATTGCTATTTTGGCTGGTTACTTCATTTTTGCTGGCATGAGCACGTTTGGCATGAACGCCAATGAGAAGTATGTGGAGTTGCTAGGTCAGTGGGGTATGCTTATCATGTCGTTTTACTTTGGTGGTAGAACACTAGAGAAAATCATTGATATGAAAAGTAAATCCAATGGCAAACAAGTTAACTGAAAACTTTACCCTAGAAGAACTAACCCATTCCGAAACAGCGCTGCGTAGAGGTTTTGACAACAGTCCGCCTCCAGCCGCCTATGAGAATCTTATCCGCCTAGCTAGATTGCTAGAAGAAGTCCGTAAGGTTCTTGGCAAGCCAATTCTTATTAACTCAGGTTATCGGTCAAGAGAAGTCAATGAAGCCGTTGGTAGCAAAGAATCTAGCCAACATCGTGTAGGTTGTGCAGCCGACTTCCGTGTGCCCGGCATGAGTCCAAAGGAAGTATGCGAGGCTATTATTGCTAGTGACATCCAGTTTGACCAGCTCATCCGTGAGTTCTGGGAGGAAGGTAAGGGTGGTGGCTGGACACACATTAGCGTACCCAACACTCCTAATTTGACACCAAGGAACCAAACCCTCATCATAGATAGAAACGGAACTAGACCTTATGCCTAAGAAAAGCACTAGCCTATCAATCGGACGTGGAGAGAAGCTGCCAGTTTCTCGTGGAGCTGGCTTGACTGCAAAGGGTAGGGCTAAGTACAACAGAGCCACTGGAAGCGATTTAAAGGCTCCAGCACCTAATCCTCGTACTAAGTCCGAGAAAGGGCGTAAAGCCTCATTTTGCGCTCGTATGGCTGGCGTTGTGCGTAAGGCTAAAGGACCAGCAACAAGGGCTAAAGCATCTCTTAGAAGGTGGAATTGTGGAAGATGATTTTTCTCAACCCATGGAGTTTTCTCAAGAAGACTCCGAAATGTTTGACCTTGTTGCAAAGCAGCAAGACCCGCAGTTATTGGAAATGGCTAGACAAGAATATCCAATTCTTAAAGATATTGATATTGGATACAAGTATTCTCCGGGCAGAGGCAAAGGGTTTTTAGAGTACTTCCCACCAGACGAAGTTGGCTCTCCTGAAATGCCTCGCCCTAAAGAGCTACCGCTTGGTAAGCCGGGCATAGAAATATACGACCCAAAGACTAGACCGATTGACGTTCTCGGAGATATTGCATCTCATTACATGATTTATCAAGACCCGCAAATGATTGATTATTACAAACAATTTGGCGGTTCCTTGACTCCAGAACAGCGTGATTTCATGCAAAGAAAGTATCAGTTTGAACAACAGAATTATGGTGAAAACAGACCATACGAAACTTGGTATGAAATGAGTGGACTGCCCGGATATTTTCGTGGTTATCCATTTTCTCAATGGAGCGAAGAAGAAATTAAAGAATCATATACACCGCAACAGATTCAAATATTAGACCTTGTTAAACAATATTTAGGAATTAAATGATGAAAAAAGGTTTGTACTACAACATCAACAAGCGTAGAGAGAAGGGCTTGCCCCCTAAGAAGCCGGGACAGAAAGGCTACCCAACGAAGGAAGCCTTTATCCGTTCAGCTAAGACTGCAAAGCGTAAGACTAGCCGTTAAGCAGTTTGAATTAGATGCCCGTCAAATAGGTAGGAGCCTAGGTGTCCTAGCTGTACCCATGGAGCAGCCCAAACCTTAATGAAGTTATCCCGTGCTAGCTTACAGAAGTGGTAGTCCTCAGAGAGTAGGCGGTTAGTTCCCGGCTCAATGGAAGTCGTGAAGTACTCCTTAATTTCTTCTGCAACTAGCTGCTTGTTAATGTCATACACATCATTGGTATAGCTAGGAACCTTGTCTGCTAAGTCCTCGAATACCTTACGCTCAATTAGCATAAAGCCAGTGCCACCATTCCAAATCTCACATGGCTGGTTAATCGGTACAGTCACCTCGCCCTCATAGCCTACAAGATTGACCACAAAGGAACCCGTGAAGTTAGCTAGGTTTTCTGTTGGAATCCCTTGGTCAATAGCTTGCTTAACGCTTGACCAGTTAATCTCCTTCTTCGGATAAATGCCACAGATAATCTCTTTCTTGGCATAAACCATTGGGATGATTTGTTCAGGATTGAACTTAATATCTGCATCAATGAACATCAAATGGGTTGCTGGACTCTGCAAGAACTTCTTAGTCAGTCCATTCCTAGCCCGTGTAATCAGGCTCTCATTGAACATAAAGGAAAAGCTCACATCAATGTCTGCGGAACGGCAAACCTTGATTAAGCTAATAATGGACTGGGTATAAAAGCCAGCGCACATCCCACCGTACATGGGCGTGGCTACAAAAATGTGTGGCTTCTCTGCTTCTTTTCTATCTTCTGTCGTAAATGTTGTCATCTCAATCCCTCGAATAAGTGCCGGTTGTCTGAATACCTGACCGGCGGCAAGCTACCTAATATCTCCTTCAGACTGGAGGGGGGTAATCATTACCGTGGACTTCCCGCCCTTTACAGGCTTGCCACGGATGACTGTAAGTTTCTCGACCTGACAGTCATCATCAAATACTCCAGCGTCTTGCAAAGCGTCTAAGACTGCCTTCACTCGGTTGTCTATATCCGTTCTGCGTTTATCTCGTGGATGTAAAACAATATGCACATCAAGCGGTTCTGCGCCTAACTTAGGCACTCGGTACTCAATGACATACGCTGATACATCCTCCTTAAACTTACGTCCTTCTGCTGAGATGAACCTACGGTGCCCACTGGCTCGCCAATAACTATTGACGGACGGAGGGTAAGGTAGGCTCAATATCAACATCAGCAAGTAATGGGTTTAAATGGACCATCCCGTGTTGTATCCCAACAACAAGTACCACCACGTCCATCAGGCTGGCACTTGATTGCAGCAAACGTATTGAATGATAAAGCAACTAAAAATACTGCGACTAATGTTTTCATGCTTCTCTCGCTTTCATCATGGCATCAGCATATTCATAAGCAGTTTGAGCCGCAGCTTCAGGGTGATTAAAACTTCCTTCACCTAAAAATAATTGCATAGCTTTAGCCGCAAAATAATCTCGCAAATCCATGCCGTTGCGTTCATCAATGTCCCAATGTGCTAATTGTGGAAATGCTTTCATACTAATCCCCTTAGTAAGTTAAAAAGGTACGTCTTGGTCGTTCTTTACTTCACGCTCAATAGGACCCCTCTCAGCACTTGACTGGTAGGTGTCCAATGATAGGCTGACCAAGTGCCCGTACTGCGTAGGCTTAATCCAGCCAGCCAGCTTGTACATCTTACCGTCCAGCATGACCGTGCCCTTGTAGTCTGGATGCGTGTCCTTAGTCTTTTTGTTTTGAAATAGCACTCCCTTGCCGTCTTGCGGTACGGATGCTCCTGATTTAAATATACTCATTTTCCTACTCCCATTAAGTGATACTTCGCATACAGCGCACCGGACGGGCTACGCATATCCTCTTTAACAATGTTATGACCCTCGGACTTCAGGTCAAACACTACTGCCGCTAACCGTGTGCAATTCATAAAGTCATACGCTTGCATTGGGGTTAGTGCGCCTTTTTCTCTTAGCCACCACAGAACCTTTTGTTTTTGAGTTAGATGTAGCGGGATGTTTGTTAGTTTTTGCTTTTCCCGTGCTACCCATTCTGCGTGGCTTCGTGCTTTTTTGTGTCTTCGGCACTCCTGACGGTTGCGAACTTGGCTGTGAACTGTATGCGTTCATGGCTGCTGAGTCCGCTGGTGTTCTGTTCGTTAGCAGAAGCCAACTCACGAAGTTTTTTATGCTTTTCCACATCGTCTAGTTTCCTATTGTTAATAATCTTGTCGCACAAATCGAACATTCCAGCCTTAAATTCCTCGTAGGTTGGATAGACTGCATAGGGTTGCTCCATGTTTGGAACCCATAGCTTCCATGCGCCTTCAGGAGCAGCGTTCAGTTCAAAGTCGTCCGATGCCATATCTTCCAACGATACGACTGGTTTAGTGGACGGGTTCTGAAGCTGAAGTTCCACCCTCTGCGCTTGGGGTATGGTTTCCGTTTCACTCTCATCGAGCATACCCAACCCACAGTGGGCGAGTACAGTGCGCCTAATAGCCTTGGTCGTAGCTTTGAGTATGGCATTTGCGAGTACATCGCCTTTAAGCGAACCGATAGACACTGCACCCTGATTCTCCGATACCCGCCCGTCCTTGCCCGTACATCTCGTGGATACCAGATAGATGTCATCAACCTTTTCACGGTGCGTAATTTGCGTTGATAACCCATGAATCGCACAAAGCTGTTGAGTGGCGCTGGCATTGGCATAGAGAACCTCTTTCCCGTTTAGTCGTAGTAAATCGAATGGTTTAGCTGCTGGGTCTAATCCGGCTTGCTGGCAACGATAGTTGTAATACATGACCTTTTGCTCTGGCTTTAGCTTGGATAAATCCCCATTGATAACCAATGACTCTATAACTTGCGCGTCTAAGACAATCGGTGGTGCGGTGTTCTTTACTTGAATTTGCGACATTTGTTTAATCCCCTTTAGGTAATTGCCAATATGCTTCACAGCAAACTAGCGTTGGTAAAAACTACAAAATTAAGCATTTCTCTTTCCTTTCACAACAGTCCATTGATTGTTTCTTGATATGGTTTTTCCTAAGTTATTAGACCATGTTGCTTGTGTCGCTCTAATATCATCTTTCCTAGCTTTAACACGTGCTTCACCAACGTATCTGCTAGTCCTATTTTTCTTTACAGAGTCATCGCAATCCATTTTTGTCTTGCCAAGCCAATCAAGTATTTCAATGTTTTTTTCAGGTGGCAAAGACCATAGCTTGTCATTAAGGATAGGCAATCGAGTGGCTACCCATGCACGAACCCCACCAAATAAATGCTTATTCCGCACCAATGGTAGTTGCCATGGAACCCTTCCAAACTCAGAAACAGACCAATCAATTAGGTCCTTAGTCCCCTTAAAATCTCTCCAGCACTTGATAATCATAGCGTCATAGAAACGTTGGTCTGGCTCTCTCATTTGACTAAGAATCTCCTAGAACCTAACTGCTCTACTACAAACTTGTCATAAATATCGGGCATAGCCTGTCTAAATAAATCTGCTGAGAATCGTTTAGAAGTCTTGGCACTGCGCCATGTGGCTAGGACTTCACCGGCTGGAGTCATAAGGTCTGATGCGGTTTGCATATAGCCCTGAATGATGCCTTGGAGTTTATCCTCTTGCTCCTCTAACGTCTTAATCTGCGTCTTAATATCCCGTAGCTGGTGGCACATCATCTCGACGTTCCGGTTCGCTATCATGGTAGCGCCATCGTCTTGCTTCCATAGCAACCTAGCGTCCTCTGAACTCTCAGGTAGCGGTGGATTCTTAGCTTGGATATGACCCCATAGTTCAGCAAGCGTCCTGATAAGCTGGTCTTTTTGCTCTTGGCTTACATTAACGGGAAAGCAACAGAGTTCCTGACCCCCAAATAAAACTCCTAAAACCACTTGGTCAACGTTATGCACCGTAGCTTCATGGATACATTGAGCCAAATCTGCTGGCGGTATTAGGTCGGAGCCATCATCACCAAACTTATTACGGACTGCGCCGTTGTAGTTCTTAACCTCAACCAATACTTTGGCATCGGCTGAGATGAAGTCAAAGTGTGATTTGATATAGGTTTCCTTTGGGTGCGTCATAGCATAGTCGGCAGCTTTCAACTCCATGCCTAGCTTGTCCCCAACGTAGCGCCCAATCGTATCTTGTAAGCGCTTGCCCCACTGCACAGCTTCGATATGGTCTAGGTTCTCGATTGTCTTTTCCCCAATCTTTTCGAGATAAACCTCACCGGCTCGTCCGTTAGCTATCTTACGGGAGTCCCCACTCCACAATGCCGAGCGCCTATTCTCAGGGCTAAAGTCATCACTCATCAGAAAAGTCCATCATCTTAATAATGACATGGAATATCCATGCAAACAGTAGTAAGGATAGATACATCATAGGTGTTCCACCAATCGCTTAATAATGTCTTTGAGATGCCCAATATCAAGTTCAAGAAAAGCGTTCTTTTCCTTTTGGTCTTTGACTTGCTTCTCAAGTTCCCGTATCTCGTCCCGCATAATCTCAAGCGTATGGTCTTTACGGTCTAGGGCTTTTTCCAAGTCTTCAATAGTATTCTTCAACCAAACAACGTCTGGCTCAGTACCAATAGCCTTATTTTTAGAGCCTCTAGGGCGACCTCGACCCTTTACCGTTTTTACTGTGCTTTTCATACAATCCCCTTTGTAAAATTAAGCGTGCACTGCCTTGTTAAAAACCTTATCTAGCCAACCATCGTCATCTGTTGGGTGAATTGGCACATAGAATCTTGCTTCCAATCCACAACCACTAAAGACTTGCTGACGTGCATCAGTGGCTAATAGCTTACGCATGGCTCCATTGACAGGATTAACGATAACGCTATCAGGGTGCATACAAACCCCATGACTAGGTGCGTCTTCTGACTCTCCACTTGGTAGAGATAGATACTTACAATCAATACATAACTTCATACTTCCCCCTTTTAGGTAATTAGGTTAAATAGATATTAGGTATTTATTATTGATATGTCAAGAGGGTGAACCTCAATCCCATAATGGGCTCGCTGGCGGGTAATGTACTTCTGATTACGTGTCGGCGGAGTCCACCCTAAACGCTCCCATGTGCGCCATAGATTAGTCTTGCTTGAATGTATGTATGGACGACCACCCAGTAAGGTCTTAGGTGCTTCTGTCTGAGCGTCCTCAACTACTGCTATTTTTGCGTTGGTTTTAGGCATTTGTTTACTCCATTTGTGTAATGCGGGTTAATTAAACTAATACAATCTATCCGAATACTAGGGTAAATACTTAGTGCATCTGCCCTAGCTTCATCAGGATTATGACTAAAAACTGTAATTGAGCAAGGCAACCCGTGAGAGTTGCGATATTCGATTAAATACTCGTTTAGGTATTCATTCATAGGCTTACTGCTCTAATGGGCGTTACATCGTGGTTATCGTGGTCCCATTCTTTATGGTCTTCAGTTTCCCAATACGGGCTCACTTCGCCGTTATAGGCTATCCGCCCTTGTTTCATAGCTTGCTGGAATAGCGCTGGCTCGTTTAGGATTTCCTCCAATTCACACTCAGATTCTGCTTCTATCACCAATCCGACCCGTTGCCATACTGTTATCTGTTCGTCTGTTGATACTCTAAAACTTTTCATATATCCCCCTAAAGTTAAGAATGGGCTCACTCGCTGGTTATGTGAGATGAGCCCGATTTGATACTCTTGTATTTGGCTATCATTTGCCGAGCATTTTTGATGTCCATGTCTAGCACGTCTATCCATGTGCCATCTACGACATAATGGTCTGCTGAAAATATGAGCCGATTTAAGGCGTTGGCTAGTGATTTTTCTAAGTCTGTCATATATCCCCCTATAAAACGATTAAAAAGAGCATAGAGGACGTTTAGGACTGTCCCCCATGCTTACCCCTTACTTTCTTTTATGCCGTTGCTATGTCGTATTTATATTCGAGATGCTCGACAATCTCGGCTGTTAATTCTTCATCGGTCATATTGTCAAAACCCTTAAACCCTGTTCGCAAAAATTCCTCTAATACGCCGCTAGAATAGTCATCATCTAGCAACGCAAGGTTTAGCGTGTAATCTGTCAATTCGTTAATCCATGCTTGACGGGTTTTAGTTTTAGTTAAATTGTTCAAATCTTTAAAAATAACAGTTAAATTTTTCATATATCCCCCTAAGTTAGTCATAAAACGGGTCTAGCGCCGTCAAATACTCAGCGACGATATAACCCCCTAAAGCGGCAAACATACAGAATAAAACGATTAGCATTAATAGACTTAATAATCTAATCATGCTGCTAACCCATATTCAGGCGCATATTGTTGGATATACTCTAGGTCTTCTGAATTAAGGGTTTCAGGGTCTAATTCAATTAAATCGTCAATGAACCCCTCGTGTCCGTTATATGGCGTGGTGTGCCAAATCTCTAGCTTATCCCCATTGAGCATAGCAACCTGATATTCGGCATTGACTAAGAAAACATACCCGCTATTCATATTAAAGGCGGGTTTTACTTCACTATCCCAAAAGTTTTCCGGTAATCCATGCTCATTCCATGCGTGAAGAATCTTTTCTAACTCTACTCTTTCACGATAACCAAATTTAGATAAGTCTTCGGTGTAATAGTTTTCCATGATTAAACCCCCTCTATTTGAATGTCAATTTTTGAGCCGTTGTAAACGATAAATGTTCGTTTTACTTGAATGTGCACTTTTCTCCATCTACCCTCAAAACGGGCAAACCAATCGAATGGAGATTCCATCTTGACCTTAACGGATTCCGTTCTAAATGGTCCGTTTGTGCCTTTTCCGTGGTGCAAATAGCCAATGTCTAATCCTGTCATAGCATTACCCCTTTTTAGTTTTCAAAACTTGCAAGATAACTTCTAGGCGTAAGTTATCTTCATCGGTGTTAAGAAAGCCGCCTAAAACTTGCAAGGCTTTTTTCATGTGCAATAACTCCCAGCGTGGAGTTTTGCTATATATCTCTAGGTATTGTTGCTTAGTCATATATCCCCCATTCGGTTAGGTTAAGCGCATTAGGTATAGCGCTATATATGAATGTTATGGTGTTATATGTATGATGTCAATAGGTATATAGATATATTTTTATAGGTATTTTCCCTAATATATCTACATATATCTATATGTAAAATATAGCTATGGTTAAAATATATGTATAGTTAAAATATATATATATCTTAACTATAAGTATTTAATATAGATAAAATACTATTACTTAAAATATTATATTAGAGTTATACTATATTCTATATTAGATATATAGATAAACTATGTTTATCTATATATCGTAAATATATTATATAACTATTATTTTAATATACATATATTATTACTATCATATATGTGTATCTAATAGTTTATATTTATACTATAACTATTGTATGTTAGTGTTTACTGACGTATATATTCTCCCACCCGCCCGCTTGTGTAAACGATTTTTTACATGGAACAGAAAGGGACAGTTAGCCGGGAATTGCTAGACCTTTTTGTTTTCATTTTGGGATTTGGGCAGACAACGCAAAACCAAACCTAAAACGTAATTGAGTGGTCAATCGAAAGGGACTTGGCTTCTTTTTTTGCGTGCCCCCAACCGTTCTCCCCCCATAAAAAAATTA
>JACCDP010020404.1_pt1 | contig 37641 bp, 50 predicted proteins | sample 7445841 | NCBI WGS metagenome assembly JACCDP01 (sample SAMN15323441, study PRJNA562643) | freshwater metagenome | isolation source: river surface water | place: USA:Blue River Watershed | collected 2017-08-17 | reverse complement strand
CAATACTGAATATTACAACTCCCAGTTGTTGTGCCTACATCAATTCCTCTTTTATTAGCATTAGAAGAACCTAGCCACTTAAATTCTGTCCAGTCGCAATCAATTTGAGCAGAGTCTTTTATATCTATGTATGCTTGTAATGTTGCTGAAGCCCCAAATATTTGTACATTTCTCGTTAGGAGTATTACTTCTGCTTGTGTTGGAGACGTACCTGAGTGAGCGTTTGCTAATCATCACCCAGCACCTCAAAAACCATCTACAGTCAAAGTTGCAGCTCAGGCAACACCATTTAATGTTCATTTTTCACATTGTGTGCGAGTTTGTGTTGTAGCTGCCACTGCAATTTCGTCATTATCGAGCCAACCAGTATCAGTGTCTACTCAAAGAGAAGTAGAGTTTGCTGCCTCATCAGTATTGAGTTTACATCTATCAATGAGTTTACCTACTGTTCTTGAAAGACCTTGTGCTACGAAAGTACCTAAGTTTCTCACTGTAAGACCAAAGTCTACGTTTGCACCACAATCAAAATTGAGAATAGCAGAGCTGTCTCTAGGGATTGGTGTACCAGTAGTACCTATATTGAGAGTACCACCAGAATATATTATCACATTACCAGATTGTCTGAGATAGTAGTTTGTAGCTGCTGTAGTTCAATAGGTAAGAGTTCCCTTATTACAAATAGCCAGAGATGGAGTAACAAGAGAAGTAGAAGCAGCACCATAATCGGTAATAGATGATGCGAGAGCATCCATTGTCACAGTGAAACTATTTGATGTACCAGCACCTGTATATTCTCCAGCGACAACGAGGTCATCTCCAGCAGCAGGAGCGCCAGTAGTAGAAGTAATTAAAGCACACGACATACCATCTGTTGCAGCAGAGCCAAAGACACTTATTTGAGTTGCACTACTTGTTTGTGCTTCCACTTCGTAAAGTGTAGCTGCACTAAGTGTTACAGGAGCAGCGAGTTTAAAAAAGTGCCAACCACCATTTAGGTCAGCTGTAGCAGCCACTGGTAAATCTGCTGTATTTATCGTAACAGCAGTACCCGCTATTTCAACGTGAGTAGAGGAAGCGATATGCACTGTCATAGTACCTGTAGTACCTGTTCTTACTGCGAGTTTTACACCTATATGAGTTACTGTAATAGCTCAAGGTGTTGCTTGTGCAGAACGAGCCACATTACTATAAGCAGTTGGTACTACAAGTGTAGATGTTTCAGAGTTAGCATAGAGTGTAGCATCAATAAGCCCCCACGTTCAAGCGGTAAGAAAGTTTCCTGTTGCTATGGATGCTCTTCGTGCCATATTAAGTTGTTATTATTAAAAATATTATGCTTCCACTGATACAGCGATAGCGTGCCAAGCTGTAGCAGCAGAATTATACTGTATTCATACATAGTGCCATTTCCCAGCGACAGTAGTAGTTGGGAGCGTTACGCCTATTGCAGTAAATCCTGTCCAAGTAAGAGCCTTAGCCACTCAAGCATCTTTAAAGCGTATGAGTATAGTCTGTCAGTCTGTTGGTGTACCTGTGAGTGTGAATGTCGTTGCGTTAGCGACAGCAGAAAGTTGGTATACATCAGTTACATCGACATCTATTACAGCTGTAGCATCGTCAGTAGTAGTTACTACTCGTTTTGTAATACGTTTATTAGTGAGCGTAGCTGTAGCACTATTCTTTGTAGCATCAGAAGTATTGTCTACATTACCTAGTCATACATCAGTCTTTGCAAGAGATAGGTCAGCTTTAAGAGTTGCTACCGCTACATCTTCTGGCACTCCTGTAAGTGCAGAAGTCCTACCTTTATATGTTTTAGTAGCCATATCAGCCATTTTTGCATTGGTAACTACTGCATTATCTATAGTCCAAGTAGCACCACTTCCAGATACTGTTATATCTCATTTGTCTCAGTCAGATATTCCTGCACCTCAAGTATTATCTATCCATTCTGTCTGAAAGTTACCATTTGCTTTCTTAGCGAGGATTTGTCCAGTTGTACCACCTCTAGGCACTCATTCTCAAGGATTTCAAGGAGGTCAAGTCAATACTTGCATCTGATAAGGAGTGAGGTCAGAGAATTTTAGATCCTTACCATCTTTACCGTCTTTACCATTTATTCAGTCCTTGCCATCTTTTCCGTTCTTTCCGTCTTTTCATCTAGGTCAAGGCTCTCATTTCTTTCAAGGCAATGGCTTAGGTATAAGTGGGATGATAATGTCTACAAGCTCATCTACTGATGGCTTTTCTCAATCCTTTCCGTCTTTTCAGTCTAGTCATCTTATTTCACGAACACCAGAAGTATGTTGTATGAGTTCAACATCTATTTTGGATAACTTTTTTGCTATATTTGGCATTATTTTACGGTTAGTGGTATTTCTTTCAGTGTAAACCTTTTATCTCCGTCAATAGATTTTACATAGATTATAAATTCTCCTCTAGTGTCGAGTCCATCGAGTTCTATTTCAGCAGTTCCGTCTTCTTTTCATTCGAGGATTTGTACAGCCATTGCATCTTCATCTTCGTCTCATTCCTTTTTGACTATAACTACGAGCGTAGTATTACTCATATCTTGTGGTTTTCATTCTGAATTAAAGCGTAATTCAGCTTGTAGAGTATCGTCTTTATTGATTTTCATATTAAACTGAAGTTATAGCAATTGAAATATACTTACCTGTTGTTCAGTTAGTACCATTTACACCATTTCATCCACCTGCACCTGCTCACAATCATCTTGTTCCTCCTGTTCCGCCACTTACGTTTACAGTAAATGAACCAGTTATTTCTTTATATAAATAAGCAACAAGTCATCCACCTCCTCCTCCACCTCCACCACCTCCACCACCATCTCAACCTGTTGTTGTTCAATCTTTACCATCTCAACCATTTCATCCAATAGCTGATAATGTTCAGGGTGTTGCAATCTTTTTAGCTGCTATAAAAACTGCTCAAGCTCAACCACCTCCTCCTCCACCTCATCAAGCAGTTGCAGTATTAAAATACCAAGAGCCACCTCCTCCACCTCCTCCACCTGTTCCTCAAAATAAAGCAAGTCATCCAGTAGAAAATAAGTCAACTACTTTTTGAATAGTTTTTGTATCTGAAATATCTGTAGTAACTGTTGCTGTGAATAAATCTGTTAATTGGAAAACAGCTGGGGTTGATGTTGTTCTAGCACCACCTATACCTCAAGTTCACTGAGTTCATCCTGCTGTATCTCAACCATCTCATCAAGCTCAACCAGCAGCATTTATTGTATAATTTGCTAATGTAGTACCTGCTACTCCAGCTGAACCTGAACCTCCACCTCCGCCACTACCTCAGTTTCAACCTGCACCTCAAGCAGTTCATCAGGTCGCAGCAGCACCTCAACTAGCTCAGTTAGATGAGTTTGCACTTGTTCAGTTTGTTCCATTGTTTGCTATTGTTCCATTGTTTGTAAGTGTTCATTTTACATAAATCTTATACCCAGCAGTATTTAGGGTTACTCAGTTGTCGATTGTAAGGTTATTATAGTATTTATTTGATGCAAGAGTTGTATTTACGCTTATTGTAACATCTCAATCAACTCAGCTTCAGAAATAGTTTTGCATTAAGTTTCAGTAAGTGATTTTTTTATTTCAAGATTGATAAATTATTAGTTCATCTGTATTATTTGCCGATGCAGTTTCTGTGAGTCAATTTATATCTACTGATGTATTTGGAGCAACCCAAGTAGGAGCAGATGAAGCACCGCTACTTTGTAGTACAGTTCCATTAGCACCAAGAGTAAGCTCTACTTCATTACCACTTCCGTCATTATAAGTAGTCTTCCAAGCACCATTTCAAGTTCTTAGTTGATTATTACGATTCAGTTTATTTGTATTGAGAGTAGAATAGTTACTAGAGATAGTAGTATCTTGAGCATCGTTCAAGTCGTTTATCTTTACGCTTGAATAAGTAGTGGTTGCAGATTCAGAGCCGTCTACAATCAAGCCATCACCTATGTCGGCAGTAATAGAGCCGATTGTTATTTGCTTGAGTTCGTTGTTGTCAGCAGAGTCAGCGATCAAAAGAATATCAGCATCGACAGGATTTGCTTTTGCTGTTATATCTGTGGGGAAAATTTTCTGTACCATATAAAAGAGGGTTAAAAGACTATGTCCAAGAAGTAGTAAGTACCTGTGTGTCGGTAATACCGAGTATCTCTGCTCCATTGATGTCTACAAGTATAGCTCAATTCACATCTGCTATGTTGAAGATGTATCTATTGCGAGTCCAGTTAGTTGTAGGTCGTGTTCTCATAGTTTATTTTTTAGGTTTTTTTCCTTTTTTAGAGCAAGGCATAAATATTATTTTAAAGTATTCCTATCCATTCTAGAAGTAGCACCACTAGAAAGAACACCACCACGTACCAGAGTATTGCCAGCATATTTTAAAAGGTTATCATCACCAACAGTGTATCATTTACTTCTTAGATATTGTCCAAGAGTTTTGATTCCTTTTGGTCAAGTAAATTCTATTCATTTTCAAGCTTTATACAAGGTTTTTCCTCAAATAGTTTTAATTGGTGTTAGTAACTTGTCGTAAATAGTAGATAAAAGCGTTCCTGTTCCTCCCCTTAATCCTCATTCTGTAATTCATTTTACACCTACTTTTTCAAGTTCCATAAGATTAGCCCAGTCTTTGTAGAGTTCTTTAGCGTTTTTTACTCCAACTTTACCAAGATCATCTCGTACTTGCTTTCGCATTACATCAGCAAGCATAGCTTTAGCTTGTGTATATCCTTGAGCAACATCTTTACCTTTGAATATCTTTGTAGGAGTAAAGGCATCAAGAGCAGACTTTTCAGCCTGTAAGTCTCAAGAAGTGAATATCTTTTTACCAGCTATTTTAAAATCATCTTGAAGTGCTTGGAGTCATTCCATAAGTTCTTGCTTTCTAAGAGAAGACTTTGTACCTTGTATTTCTTTTTTTACTGCACCAATCAAGTCGTCTATATTGTGTTGTGCTTTTGATTTTTGAAGTGCAGGAGCAATAGTTTTCTGAAATATCTTATCAGCTTCTCGTACTCATTTTACTCATAGAGATTTTTCAGTACCTGCTAGACCATACTTAAGTGCTGTATCAGCTCTAGTAGTTGGCATAGGTGCTTTTCTAGCTGTTGCCTTTATAATTTGTTCTGCTTCCTGTACATTTGGTTTTACAGCTGTTTTATAGAGTGCAGCACCAGATTTTTGTACTCATTTTCACGCAAGAGAAGCCAATACTCATAAAGTAGGTAATGCTCCTCAAATTACACCTCAAGCAATCATTCATTTTGTAGGTGTCTCTCCACTTGCTAATCCCATAAAACCTCAGGTCTTTGCTCATTCTACTATTCCTGCACCTGTTTTACCAAGAAATGAAGTAGGTGTAGCCATTTTTAATCCCATATTAGCGAGTAATTTAGACTTATTAGCAAGTTGTCCTGCTGCTCCTCATAAAACAGCACCTCAAGCTGTATTCATTACGCCTTTACCTATTGCAAATCCTGCTCATTGTGTCTCTACTCATTGTTTTTCAAATTGTTTTTTTGAGTAGTCTAGCAAGTTTTGAGTTTTATTATAAAAAGATTCAGGATTTGCTGATTGATCTCAAGGAAGCAACCTAGAAATCTGTCAAGGAAGTCATACTGCAAGTTCTCCACCAGCTTGAATCGCTCAAGCACCTACATTTTGGAAGAATCAAACTGTTTTTCACAATACTCATTGCTCTTTTGGAGCATTAAGTTTAGCTTCTTCTTGTCGTCTTTTATTGAGATAGAATTTAACATTCTCATTGTCTGCGCCTGCCGAGATAAGTCGTTCTACATATTTTTTTTCTTCTGGTGTGAGTGCCATATTAGTATAGATTAGAAAATTTAGTAGAGGGAAGCAAGTCGTATGCTGTTTTTGGAGCATTTAGACTACTTCTGATTGATTCTATTTCGTCATCAGATATGTCTGGTATTTGTGCATCATTAAATCAAGGTATAGTTGCTCTTATAGCATCAGCCTGTCATTTTATATTTTCATAGATACCAGCGAATCAAGATATATCCTTTCCTGCTGCTGCGAGTGTTTGTAATTGTCTCTTATATCCTCCTGCGATAGTGTCGAGAGTAAGAGCTAAAACTGCATTATTCACATCTTTTGTTTGTGTAAGGTTAGGTACTGTTCTTGCGTAGTTTCTTATGTCATTGTCAGTAAGTACCCCTACTTCTCCATATACTCATCGAGCAAGGTTTGGAATCAATGCAGAAAGTGCTGCTGATAGTGTTTGTGCATCTGTGTTGTAAGGATTCAATGATGCTATTCTTCAAAATATTGGTCAAGTTTTTGTTTTTTGGATTTGCTTAGTTATTCCGTCTATCTGATCTAAAGCCTGTGAGAATTTAGTGATTGTTTTTGTGTCACTGTCTGTTAGGTCTTTTCCTCATTGTGAATAAGCCATAACTTCCTCAATACTAGCATCTTTACTTTTCATTACCTGATTTTTGTTATCTAAAAACTGTTGAAATTTCTGCTTCATTACTGGGTCTTTTTCTGATTGTGGTTTGTATGTAGTGTTATTAAATACAGCTATATCAGAAGTAGTGAGTTGATTTTGTTCTTGGGACTGTTGTGGGTCATAGTATCCTACCATATTTCTTTTCTTTGGGTCAATAGTTTTTCGTGATACTCAAGCTCATAGAGGATAATTAGTCTCGATAATATTGAGAGTTCAATCTGCATTGATACTTTCAATCAGTCCTGTATGTCCGTATTTGTCGTTTGTTTTCTCTATAAAAGCCCCTCAAACTACTGGAACATTTGAGTTGTTGTACCTTAATTTTTCTTCGTGTAGGTCTGGCATAGATATACCGAGTGTATCATTTACGAGCATTCCACATTCATAGTATCCTCTTTCGCTCTTTCGAGGTGTTGCTCCATTTTCAATATCTACTATAAATTTACCGTCTTGTACTTGTGATTGAATTTTTGGTTCTCTACTTGGTGCTGGTGCTGTGGTTGTTGGAGTATTAGTTGCTCAATAGAGTTTAGCATACTCAAGTTCTAATTCTCATTGTGCTAACGCCCTATCAAATTGTGCAGTTTGTTGTATAGATTGAGCGTAAGCACCTTTCATCTCCTCTGGTGTCATACCAGTAGGGTCTACACCGAGTTGCAATAGTCCAGTTTGGAGATTATATTCTTGCTCCATTCGTAAATCTTCGAGTTTGTTCTTGCGTTCTTCTGCTCTGATAGCGTTTCAGTCAGCGAGTTCTCTTTGGTAGCGATATTCTTCGAGAGCGATTTCCTTTTCAATTCTTTCATCTTCTCTTTGTATATCCTCTTGTCGGATTTCTTCAGCTTTGATAGTATCGTACAGTTTAAATGCGAGATTTCGTTTATCTGCTCTATCAGCCATTTGCATTTCGAACATATCTTTATTTTCTGTTGAAATTCTCGTTGCTTCTGCTTTAGCGTTCTCTAGTTGGTCACTTATATATTGTGCTTGGTCAATAAGTGGTTTAGCTTCTCTTGCTATTTTACTAGCGATAACTGATTCAGGTGTTTCTCCTGTTACTGCTTTTCGTATGTCAGTTCCGAGTTGGTTAATATTGTTATTTACGTTCGCCATTTGAGTATTCAGGTCTGTTACTTTTTGATTAGCTTCTATATATTTAGGGTCATTTGTGACTAAATTCTTGTAAGTCGTCATAATATCCTCGTCAAGTCCTTGTGAAACTTGATTTAATAGGTTATCGAGATTTGTAGGCTCTGATGTTACTGGTTTACCTACGATAGCATCTCCGAGAGTCTTAACTGCTTTCTGTTGGTCATTTGCCTTTTTAATAGCGTTATATTCAGCGATAGCGTTAGGATTGCTCTCTGCAAGGTCAGAATATGCCTGTGTTCAAGGTTTCAATGCTCAAGAAGTAACTGCATCATAAATAGACTTTCCATTTGTGTATAAACTCTTGTTTTTAGAGAGTTCTTTCATTCTTTTGTCCTCGTTGATGTTTACAAGTTGTGGAAGTCCTGTTTTTGAGTCCATTACATTCCCATATTTGAATCATTTTGGGGGAAGTCATCACATTGTTGGAGCTTCTGTTTTTACTTCTTGTTTTATTGGCTCTACCTGAGGTTTTACTGGTGCTTCAGGTGTGATAGGTGCAGGAGCAGTAACATCGCCTGTTGTAGGCACTGCTGGCATAGTTTCTGGAGCATCAATAGGCATACTCTTTGGAGTATTGAGTTTTACAGAGTTTTGTTGTGTATTTATCCCTACACCTGCATTTTGCACTGTAGAAAGTGCAGTATTTACCTTATCAGCACCAAATTTATCTATTGCGGCTTGTGTTTGTTCTTGTGTGAGACTAAGAGATTGGTTGCTCGCTTTCTTTTGAGCAAGTTTCTCTTGTATCTGTTTGTAGCGATCTATTGTAGCCATAGTTTAAGAATAAGAAGTAATATAGAGAGTTTTGGCACTTCAAGAATAAGAGGAAATGTTGATTGTAACTCCGTCTTCGTGTCTGTCTGTTGCGTTTCCTATAAGTGTAGACATATTTATTAAATTAGAGTAAGCAGTAGTAAGAAATCCTGATAGACCACCATCATACGCACGAATTGAAAAAGCGGTAGTAAAATCTGTCTTTCAGTTGCTCATTTCTCAAGTATCTCGTACACTTACTTCTATCATTCGTGGAGGAAATCAAGTAACAACACGATAATCTCCTGTTGCGTTTACTGATTGTGTAGCTATTGAATACCTTGCATAAATACCTTTCTCGGTCATTTCTTTATTCACTCATAGTATCGGAGTCATCTCTTGAGGTGTAGGATCAATATATGTAGGTTTGTATTCTTTCATTATACTTGGTGTTGGTTATATCTAAGGTTTATATTATATACTCTATCAAATTGAGAATAAAGTTTTACCATAAAGGCTATCTCTCTAAAATCTTTTTTATAGTTCATAAATTTCTGCTCTATATCTTCCTGATTTAAAGCACCTACTAACTGAAAGTTACCATCATCAATAGAACACCAAAGTTCTCAGTTTAATCCCTCTTTTCCTACTCGTATTTCTTCAATAGACTTAATAATAGAATAGTCTCATAAATCTGTGTGTGGAGTAATATAAATACCCTCAAAAGCATAGTATGAATTACTAAAATTGAAGTCTATTCTTCAGATTCGTTCTTGTCAGTTGCAAGAATACCCAATATATATTTGGTTATTTCTAGCAAATACACATCTATAAGTACCGATAGGGAAAGTATTTACTCATCAAGTTGTCTCATTGTCGTATTTTGGTAGGTATTGGAAAGCATTAGGAAGTCATTGTATTTTAGATCAATAAAGTAATGCTCTATTTACTACTCGTTCTAAAGTTACTACTCGTCAATTAGCACAAGCAATAGTTCTTCATTCTCTATTATTTTTAAAGGTGAATTTAACATTTGTCTCATCGGAAGCATTTATCGTATCTGATTGTTGGTAGAAAGCTATTTTTCTCCATTCTAAACCAGAACATATATATATTTCATCATTTTCGCTTGTTACATAGTCTACAATTCCATCACTCGTAGCTCATCCAGTTACAAAAGGTAACTGTTGTGAGTAAGAGACAGTTTTAGTTCATACATCGAGGATTGCAAGAGTATTCTCTGTATAAATTCGTAAAGTATTTCCTGATATTGTAAGAGCCTTTACATCAGTGGAGAAAGTTTGAGGAAGCGTTTGTAAATTGCCAAACTCGTCTATATATTTTACTACCTTTCAAGAAGAAAAATACATTTCATTACTTGCATAGATTACAGGGTGAGAGTAGCTTCAAAGACTTCCAGTATGGTCAAAAAAAGTAGTCAGAGCAGATAATACACCACTTGTATATGTTGTCTTGTACACATACCGAGAAGAGAAAATATAAAAGTTTCCTCTAAAAAGTATTCCATCAAGTATATCTCGTGTGTCTCAAGTATCTATTTTAGAACTTCCTGCATAGTCTCGTACAATTCAATCACCAGTACCATACCATATTGTACTTCATTCTGGAGAGAATATAGAAGTCACTGCTTCTGTGCCATATCGAGAAGAGTATTCAATAGCAGGAGTCAAACGGAGTTCTCAAGGGTATCTCAAAGTATCAATTCATTGCGAAAAGACACATTGTCATTTTCAGAGAAATGTGTCATCCATTGAAATTCACCCAGAGAAGTCATTTATGGAGTAGTCCATTAGTACATAAGGCTAGTAAGTACAGGCAAGTCTTGTTCCATTGGTTGTAAATTGCGGTCTTTCATATTATCTATCATCATATCGAGAGCACGAATAGCTCTGACTTCTGTGTCTTGTGCTATATTAGTTCCCCCGAGTGACCTATTTAAGTAGGCATAAGTAGCCGCTTTGAGAGCAAGAGCCTCGTGGTAATTTCGGGGGATTTTGACAGTTGCTTCAGTTCCTCCTGCTATGAGGTCTATGAGGTTTACAGAAGCGTGTACTCGCAATCAAGCAGTGATTGATTCAGTTGGAGAAGGATAGATGAAGATTGAATAGTCCTTTATTACATAGAAAGGATCGGATACACTTTGATTCAGTTGTGTGAGTTCATCACTTGTATAGAAAGACCCAGAGCCAAAAGGGCGTATAGGGTTAAAATTCGTGTCACTTGTAGTATATTTAATACCTGCACCAATAGCTTTGAGAATACCTACTGTATTACTTCAAGGAGCAGGTAAAACGTATTCATTCTGTCCATTGACTGTGTTAGTTGTGAAATAATCATAAAAATAGTCTTCATTGATTTCGTTTCTTATTCGTTCTTCAGCGTGATGATACGCAAGGTTTACGAATTGAAGCATTAAAGTATCTGAAATCTGTGAAGATGTTGTTCCTGCAAAAGTATGAGCAAGAGCGGTTATTTCATTAACAGTCATAGTATTTTGTTAAAAACCCCTCCGAAGAGGGGATTAAGAGTTACGCAACGAGAGTATCTCCACGCTTCATAACACGAGCATAAGCAGTACAAGAAGCTAAATCAATAGCACCACCTGTGTTGTTAGCAAGTGAAAGAGTTACTGTGTTAGCAGCAGTAACAGCACCAGTAAGAACGAGGTCAGCAACATCAATAGAGAGAGCAGCAAGAACAAAGTCACCAAGTGCAGCACCTGTGACAGTAACTTCTTTAACTTCCTCATCACCATCAGCGATAGATGCAGCATCCCAAGTAACTGAGCCATCCAAGAACAAGAGTGTCCCCAAAAGGTCACGAAGGTCTTGGTGTTGTGTCTTGTCAGAAATATCGTAAGCAGTCATATAATAAAGGGTTAAAATAAAGAGGGGGATTTTACTCCCCCATTATAACTATGCGTTAGTACCAAGAGTAGAAGCTGTTTCGATTCGGTAGAGAGCATTCTGACGAAGAATAGTCGCACCAACTCGGAACTTGACACCAACTGAAGCTCTTTGATCAAGAGGGTCAGCAGTACCAGCGCTTCAAGGCATCTTGACGATGCTCTTTGGCTCACCTTCACGAACTACACCGAATGCATCCTTTCCGAATACGAAAGTAGGATAGATGTCGATTGTACCAGCGTTACCAGCACCATCACCAGCATCAGCGTAGACTTGAATATTTGAAGATTCAATAACACGAGCACCAGCAAGAGCACCAACTTCACCTTTGAAGATTTTGTCTGGAGTAACATACTTGTTAGAGTCTAACCAACCACCAGTCCCTGTCTCCTGTCGGAGGTCGTAGAGAGAGAATGGGTGAGCAACAGCAACAAACATATTTCCTTCATATCCCTTAGCGTTGTTAGCACGGAGCTTAGCAACAGCTTCTGCAATGTAAGCAGCAGTAAGAATTTCAGTAGAAGCAATGTCATTACGAGCAGTAGCAGTACCTGGGTAGATAATGTTAGTACCAGCATCAATAACATCTTGTACGAGAATATCAGCAACAGCAGCAACATTCATAGCCAAATCACCGAGAGCGTTAGCAATCAGTTCTACAGGAGAATCCTGAAGAAGAACATCTGACATATAGACGAACTCACCAATTTGAGTGAGTGAAACTTCCTGTTGTTCCATAGCCCAACTTCCTTCAGCAGGTGTAGTACCTTCTGTAATAGTAAGACCAGCAACTGTACCGAGAGTTTTAGTAGCGAGAGAGAAAACGTATTTGTTTTGTCCTTTTGGGAGTACCTTTTGAGTACCAGCACCAAGAAGATAAGTATTTGGGAGCAATGCTTCAGCAACAACCTTGTCAAAATAACGAGAGAGTGCAGTAGAATCACCACCAGCATAAATATCTGTAGTAATTTTTGTCATAAAATAAATAATAGGAAATAATTTACCTATTATCTATCTCGATTATCCGTAGAGTTTTGACCAATTCTTTTCAGCCGCCTTTCTGAGCGAGTCCATATCATTAGGATTAACATTATCTGAAGTTTGTTCAGAGAATGACCTTTCATTTCAGAGTGGAGCTGTCCTTGCTTGTTCTCTTTGTGCTGTAGTGGCAGGGTCTGTCATTTCAGCGAGTTTAGCAGGGTTTAGATCGGCTAGAACATATCGGAAAGATTGTTCGAGTCAGATAGTAGGGTTTTTTGCTCGAAAGTCTGTTATTTCTTTTTCATAGTCCTCAGCTTGAGGAGTCTTTCGGAGAAATTCAGTAAATTCTAGCTTTGCCTTGATAGATGGCAACTCTTTGAGTGCTTCTCTAGCTTGGCGGTTTTCCTCTCTGCGTTTCTCTTTGTATGCACGAGCTTGTGGAGTTAATCCATCATCTTCGTACTGAGAATCAGATTCGAGGGTTTCTTGAGACTGTTCTACAGTTGTCTCCTCTGTTTGCTCGTTTGTTATGAGGTCGGCTTCCTCGGTGTAATCAGACATAAGTAACAATTAAGAAATTATTTTGCAGTCTTATCTGCTTATATAAGTATACTAGTTATTTTACACTTGCAAATTATTTTCACACTATACTAGACAATTCGTCTAAAAGTGATTCAGGTTTGTTTACAAATGCTTTGAGAGCATTCGACATAACAACTAGGATTGTACGCTGTGAATACTTTGGCATATCATCTACATCTATGTCGTGAATCAATGCTTCATACTCCTCTATACGCTGTTTAAAGTCGTCTGTCATATATTGCCATCAAGGCATTCAAGTCAGAGCTACAATCTCTTGAGACTTGATTTGTTCAGGAGTGAGTTCTTGCATATTAGAGTTCTTTAATTCTTTCGTCTACTTCGATAAATTCTCCGTCTTTCTTAGCGAGAATACTTTGAAGATATGCTATTTGCTTTTCATAGTAAGCAATGTTCTTAATTCTGTTCTCTTGATTCTTCTTGAGCTGTGCTACATTTGCAAGTAATACTTCTTTTCTCTCATCATCAGCTATTTCCATTTCTTCTGCGTTGTTGTCTATGATAAAATCAGTAGAAGTAGAGTTAGTCTGAAGAATAGCATCGAGGAGTTGTACTTCGAGTTCTCCGAGTTTGTGGAGGATAACTTCATCTACGATCAGTGAGCGAGCGATAATCATAATTATTGGTTAAGAGATAAATTTTGATTCTGTGGTTGGTTACTCTGTGACATCATATTGTTCTGGACTTGTGCTTGTACTTGATTTCAGGTCTGTGAGCCTTGCTCTGCACTTGCTTGTACTTGCTTCATTATAATCGCTAATTTACGCATTTCAATAGATGCCCACTTTTCCTTGCTGTCTTCAGCACTTTGGTATATCATCAGGAAAGTGTAATCATCGTCTCATTGTTCTGGATATATCATTTCTCCTTTATTAATAGCTTTGACATCTTCCCACGCTGTGAGTTCACTAGCACTAGGAGGGATTTTCTGATAGGCTTCTTCCTTGCTTATCTTCAGTACGATTTGGTAGTATTTACGCTTAAAGAGTGCCTTAGCTATCTCTGGGATAGTTGTGTCTTGCATATAGAAATTATATGAAGCCATCCAAGCATCACGAATATCATTATGAATCCTCTTAATGTTTTCTTCTGAATCGAGTACAACATCAGGGTCTTCAATACTTGCTATGTCTTTTCTCTTGAGCGTTGTTTGTTTTGGAGTCATTCCTGTTACGATTCGTACAAACTTGTCGTCTGTCTCTTTCATATACTCTCGATAACATCTATACCAGAGTTTCCAGAAGTCCTTATCAGCAATCAGTTGGATTTGGAATCCAAGTAAGAAACGAGCGTTTGCATTTCTTTGAGCCGCTTGAATCTCGCTTGCAGTTCTCTTAGTGTCTTCTGTTACTCCAGCTTGTACATTGCTTATACCTGTTGCGAGTTGTACATCGCTTCGGAGTTGTTGTTCGAAGTTATACCAATCACTAGAGCCTTGATTCTTAGCAATAGGAGCTATTACATTATTAACGTCTCCATCTACGCTCACAAATCGTCTCTGTGTGAGACTAGGAGCTTTTAAGAGGTCAGTTCTATTCTTTACTCTGTTTGATACGAGGAAAGTATCTCCAAGAGCCAAGTCTTTCTCTTTGATAAGTTTGAGATTCTTCAAGATTGTCATTGCTGTCTGTTGGTCTTCACACAAGTCAGCCAACGAAATACCAAATGGATCGTTAGGCAAAGGAGAGAAGTATCGGAGAACAACAGGAAACTCTACACTTGTAGGGTCTTCCTTTTCTGCCTTTGTAACAGGTTTAATCTGTTCAAAACGAATAATAACACCAGAACAGAGAGTAACAACGTAAGGAACACCATTTATTCGAGTATATCAGTCTATTATGTTGGTTTCTTCTAGTCCGTCTTCTTCTGTATGAGATGATTGTAGGTTTCTAGGTTCAGCGTATGCTATTTCGTTCCTGATTGTGATATTAGAAGCCGAGCTTTCATTTACAATGTCTAAGTTGAAATATCCGTCTTCTTCTTTTAATGTATAAGTTGGAACAGTTGTGTCCCAATACATATAGCCAAAGTTTCCACTTCTTAGCCAACCTTTTTTATCAGGAAGCCAAGAAAGAGGGTCACGAACAGTCCAAGTAGGTGTTTTATTCTTCCAACCTGTCTTTATTAAGATAGAAACTCCAAACATTCCCTCGTGAAATCGTCTCTTTATCTCTTTTTCAGGCATTTGCATTTCATCCCAATCATATTTAGCAAGGTGATTCAAATTCTCGGCAATATCTTCATCCATCCATTCACGACCAAGCCAAGTAACTGACTTCTGGTCACTTGTCGTTGTTGCCATCCAAGCTTGCATAGAAGTATAGAGCGTATTATCGCTTATTCTTTCAGGTGCTTTCTCTTGGTTTACATAAAGCTTTAATTGTTCTCTTTTTCTTTCTCTCTTGAGATTCGTGTAGTTGTCACTGTCCTGTACTTCTTTCTGTACCTTTGCAAGAATCCTATCATATGTCCAGCCCTTAGGAGTGTTTTTTAACTCCTTTTGTATCATATATTCCATAATTTATAGAGGTTAGTATTTATAGTATAATAATATTTTTACAAGTACAAATTTATAAAAATGATTCACTCTCAAAAGAGCCATAGTCGTCTCAAGTTGTGTAAGTTTGCGAGAGAGCGACAGCTCAAGTAAGAGCATCTATTCTATCGTCGTGTTTACCATTTGGGAACTTTAAGAGTTCTGCTTCGAGTTCTGGATATGAATTGTTATGAAGCATAGAGCCACTTGAGTATCTACCTTGTAGCGTAGAACGAATCCTAGCCACTTTCTCTCATTGTGGTTTCACTCATTCGAGCGTGAAGAAAGTATTTCGTACTCTCATTTGCTTTTGTACTTCCAATATAAGCATCTTCTGATACTGTACTTCTTCGATACCTACTTTGCTTCACCATTTCCTTTGAGTCTGAAAGATAGTATCGATTATCTTGTCAGGTAACATTCTTTCTGCTATACATTCCAACACATATATAAAGTTGTTTCGTCTGTCTATTCATATTGTAACGATTGCAGTGTTGTCAGCGTCTTGCTTCTCTGATATTGCAGGGTCTACGAACGTGATAGTCTCGAGGTGCTTTCTAGCGTTCTCAAAATCTACTCTGTCATAGTAGATAAACATATCTCGTCTAAATTCTCCTCATTGCTCGTTTATAGGGTCTTGTTGGTATTGTGAAGAAAAGAAGAGAGGATTGTTCGCTCTAAGTTCTTTAAAGTAGTCAGAGGAGAATCGTGAAGCCCAGAAACTTTCCTCATTGTCATTAAGTGCAGGTATTTTAAGTTCTACCCATTTGTCTGGCTCTCTTTCTAAAATCTCTCAAGCGAGGTCGTCTTCTCTCCAACGTTGCATTATGAGGATTTGTTTTGCTTTGTCGTCTTGTTTACGAGTGAGAAGTGTAGACCAATACCAATTTGATACAGTTCTACGAATAGTGTCTGATTCAGCATCTTGTCGAGAAGCGTAAGGGTCATCGATAATAAGTATATTCCCTCATTTACCTGTAATTCCTCATCATACTCAATAGATAGCAAACTCTCCACCTTTATCTACGTTCCAATTCTTTACAGCTCAAGAGTCACCGCTTATCTTAGTGTTATATAGGCTCTGATATTCTCTTGTCTGAATACGATTGCGGATATTACGAGAAAATCCCTCAAGGAGATTAAGTGAGTGTCAGGTATACAGAATGTCTGTCTTTGGGTAGTCTCAATAGAGCTTGCTTATAAACTCTTGCATAAGTCTACTCTTTCAAGCACGAGGAGGCATTGAGATAATCAAGTTTTGTATTTCCCCTTTTACGAGTTTGTCTAAGTGTTCAGCAATCAATATATGATGAGGTGCTATTTCGAAGAATCGGTCACAATAAACAGCATAGGCAAGTAAGTCTTCTCTTGCTTGTTGCTTGAAAAATTGTTGCTCTAGTTTATCCATTTATATGGCGAGAAGCGATTAGTCTTTTCTGTTCTGGTGTTAAATCGTCTATGTGATGTTTGTAATCTCATTCTATTTCTTGCTTGTCTTTCCATCAGAAGTTCTTGAGTGCAAATATGCTTCAAGTATTACCCTTTTCTTTTAGGTCTAACTCATAAGAATACTCTACTAACATCTTTGCCTTTTTTATCGGGTCAACAAAGTGTGGCTTCTCTTCGTAGTTATCAAGTGCTTGTCTACTTGTAAATCAAAGGAATATAGCCAATCAAGTTACTGTCCATTTCTCTATTGGAGTCTCATCAAAATATCTGTCTAGCTCTTTCTCTAGTTCTTCCTTATTTGTATAAAATGCAGGTCTTCACATTACCATATTAGTATATAAATCAAGTAGAAGCTCTCATCTTTTCGTACTGTTCCTGTGTTACTATCTTAGTTACTTTTGTATCGGTAATTCCCTCTATGTTATCCTTGTATTCGAGTGGCTCTTTAGGAGTAATTATAATAGTCTTGGGGATTTTATCAAGGTATTGTGTAGTGTAGTTCTTGAATAAGAGAGGAGCTTGCATTATGATCATAGACAGTTCGTCTGGGTTTATCATATCAAATAGTCTGAATTGTATGTTCTTTATGTTAGTGTCGTGTTCTATCTTTACACTTCAAAACTTCTTCCAGAGAGCAGCTATATTTCATCCGTCTGGGTATTGCTTAAAATAGGTGTTACCTTTTACATCTCTTTCTGTGGTGTAGTTGAAAATCATATTAGAGTGTATCAATAAGTAGAATGTCTGTAATGTATCTTGTTGTGGTTGTTTTTTTAGGGGTGTCTCAAAATCAAGGAAGTCTTGATTCTTCTGTTATAGGTTTTTGTAATTCCTCCATAGACTTCATAATATCATCTGTCTTTAAGAATTGGATTCATTCATCATCGTGGATAAGTCTTCAATTTTCTTTTACCCAGTATTTATATGTTATTTTGTAGAGTTTCATAATTATTTCATTATTTTACAATCCTCTGGCAGAGCGTAGCTTCTTTCCTTTCCATTGATAATAACCTCTAGTCCTTTCCCTTGTTTTACCCAGCAAGGATTAACAAGTTCTATTTCTTCTCCTACTCTCACAATCCGTCATTTAGGGAGATAGAATGTAGAGTAGTGATCGAGACAATCAAAAGTTTTTAGTATTTGATACTTTCCTTTCTTGTGTCGAGTTACTATTGTTTGGACAGTACAGTCTTCTAGTTCTGCGAGTTGTCTTTGAGTGTATATTTTCATATAAGTATTATAAGGTTTTCGTAATTTATTGCAAGTTTTACTTTGGTTCTACTCTAGTGGTGGGGATAAAATTCTTAGGTTGTCATTTCACTTTTCCTATTTTGTATCACTTCTCTTTCGCACATTTATAACAACAATATTCAAACTCACAGTCTCATTGAAACATATTTACTCTCCACTCTATTTTTATGCAAGGACTCATAGTGGCACACAATTCACACATAGCTGTTGAACAGTGAGAAGTGTTTTGTATGTAGGGATATTTTGACATAAAATAAAGGTTAAGGTTAGTCTACTGGGAGTGAGGAGATATTTCAGTATTTCCATAAAAATCATCTTGCGTGTCTATATCTTCATAAGCAAGCTGCAGATATGTTGCTATGTGGTATTCATAGTTCTCTCTCTACTTCAATAATACTTCACCAGTCCTTTATAAAATTTCATTCCATATCGTACTGAATAACTTTTTTGGATGTTGGACATTCATTTCAAAATTTTCATTTACAGGGTGGATTTATTCTAAAACTATTTTTCTCTGTGCTTTTATTCAATCAAGTTCTGTATGCGTGTAATTGGTTTTCACTAGGAGTACACCACTCTAGGTTTTCTACTCTATTGTCTGTCTTGATCCCGTTGATATGATTAATATGTGGTTTGTTATCTGGGTTTGGAATGAATGCTTTTGCTACAACTCTGTGTACCTTATGTGCTACTTCTTTTCAAGGTGTGCATAATATTACCTCAAAATATCAATATGTGCTAGTTCTATCTTTTAAAATCCTTTTCTTTCAATACTTGAAACTAACTATTCTTCAAAAACTACTTACTTGATATATTCACTCGTACTGTGATATATCTTTCCAAATTTCCTTGTCCATAAAAAATAAATCCCAAAGTGCAGTAGGCAGAATTTGCGTTGCACCTACTACACACTGGGTATTAAAGCAAATTCAATTAAGCAACGCAGATATATTATAGGATTTTAACATAGAATTACAAGTTTATTTAAACATTTCTTCGGCATCTTTTATAGGGTCGTACTTATACTGAATACCCATTGTATCACAGAGTTGCATTGTATAATTCATAAGGAGAGAAAATTCATCTTTCTTTAGATCAGCGGAAGACTTATAGTCTATAATCTCTGTTCCGTTCTTTGTTACTATTCTTTCTGCCATTGCTAGTATTCATTTGTCTGTTATGGATTGTTTGAGAATACTTTTTGTTTGCTCTGGCGTGTATCCTGTGTAGTCTGCTATCAGTTGCACATATCAGTACCATAGGGAGTTTTGTTTTACGCTTCGTCTTGGTTTCTCTACTATCACCAAGTGAGGAGTCTTGAGACTTGTGAGATAGTCTACTACTTCTTTGAGAGAGGAGTTGTCTTTATATAATAATTGCATTATAGAGAGTTTATATGTTTAGTGAGATCGTAAATCCTTTTTCAAAATCTATCCACACAGTACGGATAGTTACTTTGTGTCTTTACTTCGTTAGCATCTACAAAGTTAATAGGCATATCATAGAGAAATCTACCTATACCCCATTTTACTGCTGCTCTCTTGAAAGAGTCAGAAAGTTCTCATTTTGCACCCTCTATGTCTGTTTCAGTTCCACCGTCTGTCTTCCATACCCATTCTTCGCCTATTTTTATGCCTATAGAGCATAGCATAGTATCTTTTACTTGGTAATACTTATCTTGCCAGTTTTCTGGTCAGCATACCTCATCTAATAGGTTTTGCACATCTCGTGAGTCTACATAGGCTACACATTGTGCCATAGGTTTGTTTTTAGAGAAACTTTGTACTCTCCATTTATAGTCGAGTTTCTTTTGTAATTCTTTGAGATTCATATTATTTTATTAAAAGGTTTTTTAGAGATAGTTCTGGCTCTGGGTAGTTATCTAGGAGAGAGCATACCATAGAAGCGGTAAGCATATCTTCGTATTCTCTATTCTCGGAGTAATTGAGCCAAGTACACATATTGTGTATTGTAGTGAGGACACCTATAGGGAGTTCGTAGTAGAAGTTTGGCATATTAGTAAGAGGTTAGAAATTCATTGTCTCGGACATAATCATCACGATCTCGTTCAAAGTGTGCTACCATTCGCTCATATTCCATTGAGTCTTTCTCCATAGAGTAGTCTTCATCAGACTTGTGAGCTTGTTTCCATTGGAGGTCTAGCATTTCAGAGAAAAGGAGTTTAGTCATAAAAGAAAGTATTAAGGAGTAATAAGTTTATCAAAAACTTCTTGTATTCTTTTTTCGGCTTGTGAGTGGTCAACTTTTTTGTGTGACATTCTCAAATCGTAAAGTATGTCGTCAATAGTCTTCTCTCAAATGTCTGAATAGTATCATTCGAGTAATTCTCTGATCTCTGAAAGTGTGTACATAAAATAGAATTAAGAAATAAACACAGACAGTATAGCAGATACTATTTTAATTGCAAGTATTTCTTGTATTAAAATATTTACTTCCCTTTGGAAAGTAGTTTAATTAAAGTAATAATATCCTCTTGATTTCTCACATTATACCTTATTCATCAGTATCCCCAGCTATTATGTGTCTCACGATAAATTATAAACTTGGGATTAGGATTATATGGTTTTATTTCTCGAATCCATTTTATCTGGTGTCATTCTGCTCTAGGGTTAAATCAGAGTTCTAGGAGTTCTGCACGAGTAGGGGTGTATTTAGGTTTCATAAAACTGCTTCTTGAATTTGTAGGGTATCTTATTTTCTTCGAGTATCTTGTAGTATTTCTGTATTATTTCGAGAATATCATCATCTTTTATCACAGAGACTTGCCTTGCGAGGATTTCTATTGCTTCTGCTGTACCTTGTCAGTACATCTCGTCAATACGCCTAGAGAATATAAGCTGTTCGCCACTTCCCCAGTTATTACATCATCGACACTGCTTTGCTATATTGAGTTCTGAAAATCTCGTATTTAAAAATCTGCGTGATTGGAAGTGTCAGCAATCGTACTCATCGTAAAATCTACCACAAGTGATACAAGGCTTGTCTTTGTCTCGTACATAGCGTATATAGAGAGATACAACAGTATCGGCTTCTTCTATTAGCTTGGATCGTGAGAATTGCCTTTTATGTTTCGCCTTATCCTTCCGAGTTTGTTCTCGAAAGGCTAGGCGTTCTTTTTTAAGCTGATCTTTAGGAGAGAGTTTTACCATTGGAAATCTGTTTCAAGATAATCTTTAGCTTCTAAAATAGAGATACCTCTAAGGAGTATTTCTACCTCGTGGCTATTCATCTTCTTTCATTGACGTAGCTTCGCCATTAGACTTCACATTCGAGAGTAGTTAGTTCAAGTGACATCAGCTATTTGGCTTTGATAGCCTTTAGGCTGGTGCTGTAAAAAAGTTAAAATATTCATAGTTAAACAGTAATAAATTTCCAAAGTGTCTTCCATAGTCCTCTACCTTTAGGTTTCCATTGTCATTCTGGTACAGCTTGATAGAGACAAAATCTACCCTCTCTGCCAACTACTTTTACTTTTCAAGCGTGTACGAGTTCATTCATTCGTGAGCTTGCCTTGTATCAGATAAAGCAAGGCTCTTTCTGAAAATCTGATATTGTAAATGTACTCTCTGGATAGTGTGACATAAAGTCATACATCTTTTGTGATTGAGACATAAAAAGAAGATTAGAAATTAGTAACCAGCTTCCATAGCAAGACCGAACATAGCGAGAAGAAAGAAACATTGTAATACACCTGTCGTAATAGTGAGCCATTTAGGAGAAGTCTTAGCACCTCCAAAAACTATAATAGTACCGAATACCTGTGCAGCTATAATAATAAGACCAAGAAGCGTATCCATAAAAGAAAGGGTTAGTCTTCAAAATCAATCTTATCTTTCACTGAATTGTAGACCGCCACAGTGAGTGGTATCGCTAGCAATCAAGTTAAGAGTAAAGGTATCATATGAAGAAAGGGGAAATAGAATTGTACTGAACAGGTCTGCAATGTTACCAATGGAAGTTATGCGAGGTTTGTTTCGGTACTTTCTAATATTACTGATATACTTTCTTATTTCAAGCAATCTTGTAACTAAACGCTTGACCTTAATCTTTTTAGTATTACTTTATAAAAGTATCAGATAGTGTATGCGTATAACTCCTCTGATCCTCATTCCTCGTGTTCTATCCCTATCCTCCTCAACTGATGAGACACAGCGTGGATTACCTCGTGGAGCAATACTTCTTCTAGGTTCTCTTTCGAATGAAGAACGATAGTAGCAGTGTGTTCGTCCATTTCTGTGATAGCTTCGTCTCCGTCTAGTCCATCTCGGAACTCTACGAATATAACGACAGGCATACATCTTAAAGAGAATTTCATTATTTTATGATAAAAAAATAGTCCAGTATATGTTCCGATAGGTCAATAGCATAAGGGTTTAGCTCTATTCAGTTATTCCAAACTATTGCGTGAGTTTTGTTTCATTTCTTCATTACCGCTATGGCTCTTCACTTTTTATGTTTCTCTACTCTTTTTATAGAGAATCAGTGTTTCTCCACTACATTAAATAAAAAATCTACCCATCAATAAGCCTTAGTATCATACATTCAAACAAGTTCTTCAATAGGTATTCTTGTTATATAGTGTACGCATTCAGGAAGACATATTTTCTTATTCATAGTTATATAGTTACTTTTTTATAATCTAAAAAGAAATCCTGATGAGCTGTTTCGTTTGAGTCCTTAGCTATTATGTCTATAGAGTAGCCAGAGTAGGTATCGCCAAAGTTGTGAGCTACCCAAGCACTTCAAGGAGCAAAAGACATATAGTTTCTATAGTCAAAGCGTACATTGCGTTCATATCCGAGCCTATGTAAGTCTCATTTTTCTATATGGATATACTTTGAGTTAATTCAGTAGTGGTCTAGGTACTGGTTTATAAAATTGATTGCCTTGTCGTTCAAACAGAAAGGGAGTCATCTCATCATATGCTTTTCATCTTTTCAGTGAGTAATAACGAAACAATGATCTCAATAGGTATAGTGTTGAATAAAGCGGTTAATGCTTTGAAATTCTACTACTTCTCAATACAGGCGTGTGATTATCTCCGAGATAGTAAAGGCGGCAATTCTAGCGAAGTCTCCAGAGTGATTATCGTTCAATACGTTTCTAACGATTACTTTCTTTGCTATTCCTCATCTGATTATATTCTCGATGAGTTTTACGTTTGCTCTGACATAGGTTTTGAAAGCTATTTCATTCGTCATATTCTGGTCTAGCTTATGCCCGCCCCTTGTAGTTTCTCCATTCCAACCATCTAGTGGGTCTCACAGGTCTTGTAAGAGGAGTAAATCAAATTGACCATAGAAGTATCGGTAAGATTGTATTTTCTCGTATACAGAGTCCATATTTCTCGAAAACAAGTCAGCGTTGTATTCGTAGGTAAAGAGTCCATTTCAGTCTGGGTCTGGATTGAGTCCAACGTGAGCATCGCTGATAGTTACTTTGATTGCTTTCTTGTTGTCCTCGATAGGTGCTATATAGTCGATAGGTTGAAACTCGTATTCATCTAGGAAGTCTTTTACAAGTTGTAGGTAGTCTGTTTGGTGTTCATTCTTCAAGTGAATTGAAACCGACATTCCATTCTCGTCTTTACTTCCTTTGAGCCAACCATTAGACCAGTTATGTGGATCGAAGTTGTTGTCCTCTAGGTTTTTAGAGAAGAGGTTATACTCTATTCGTTTCTTAAGTTCCCATATTCCTTTGGGGTGTATACCCAATTCTTTTGCTATTTGCTTGTCACTTGCTCATTCACTCGTTCTTTTGTGGATAAAAGGTATTCTTTCTTGCCACTTGGAGTTATTTTGCATTGTAAAGGGTTAGAAATTCTTGTTCTGAATATTCCACTCAATTAACTATATAACTTATTTTCTGTGTAGCTGTGACGAGTTTTCAATTTATGCGGAAGACATATTTCATTGTAAGGAAATAAGGAATAATTACAATACTGTATCTCTTTTCCAAGTTCAGTGAAGTTTTCATTCATATACTTTTATTACTTCGCATATCACGTTATCTCTTTCCAATCATAGTACCTTTATTCGATAGTTTCCTATTCTAGGAGAGTATCATACTTTAGGTTTTACTTTATCGTAATCTTGATAGATATACGAATCTCAGATGGATAGTTTCTTTTTCATAGTTATAGGGTTAGAAATTCTGATTCAGTCAGTTCCTTGTTTTCCACTATGTAGCTTTTCTTTTCGTAAGCTGTGACTCTTTTTCAATTTAGGGAGAAGACATAATCAGCCATAAGTTAAGAATTAGTTTCTTTTTTATATTCTTAGAATATTCGTTCGCATCCTCTTTTATATCAGCACACTAAACAAATCCTTTCTCAAGGAAGTATCAATCATCCCCAAGAAGACTCTTCTTCTCATTTTCTTTTTCCCCTAGTTATTACTCTTGGTACATACGCTAAAGTTGCATCTCCTCAGCATTCTGTGCATATCCATTTATTTTTCATATCAAGATAGGTTAAGTGTTTTCTTTGATAAAAGTTTCAAAGTCTTCTACGGATTTATGACAAGATACAAAACTAAGATGTTTCACTTTCCTAAGAGTTCAGTCAATCTCTTTGTATAGGTTTATTGTGAATCTTGGAAAATTAAACCGTATTAAAGAAGTCTCAAATCATTTTTCTTTAAGATAGTTGTATATGTTGTAGTATTTGTCTTGTTTCATACATTAAATATTAGGAAGATTAAGTTTTTCTCTCTGCTCTCTGCGTTTCTGTTTTGTGACGTTCAGGTAATACTCAGACTGATATTTTTTATATCGTTCTTTTTGTAGGTCTTTAATCCTTTGTTTTATTTCTTGTAGTTCCATAATGTAATTATACTGATATTATTATATATTCAATTAAATTCGCTTTACATTAAGTTAGTATCTATTCCAGTAAATCGTTTCTCCCACTCCTCCTTGTTGTAGGTTTCACAACCTATTTTATAAAATCTCTATATACTTGTGTGTTTCAGTACATTTCTGGTATTTCAAAGTTATTTACCCAAGTGCTTATTATTCAGTCCTTAGAAGAAATCTTGTCTTTATATCCAGCGAGTTCAAGAGCAATAATCTGAAACATACCTCTAAAATATGCTTTCCAAGAGTCTCACCAGTTTTCTTCTTTTGTTTCCTTGTAGGTTTTTCACCACCTTGCAAATATAATAGACCATACTTCATCTTTTTGTTCCTGTGTCATTTTTGCATAGTGTTTTTTCCAAAATTTATTTCTCTTTTCTTTTTCTACTAAATACTCTGCTGAATACAATTTATACTCATCAGGAGTATCATCTGTTTTTGGATATTCGTGGCGAAACTCTGATATTTCTCTTCTCTTACCCTCAAATAGTATTCTTCATTGTTTGTCTTGTATTGTTACCATTGTATTATCTCATTGTTCTCTAAATTGATTATAGAGTTCCTCTGATACTTGTATGTCTCATCTTTTGTTATCTCGGAAAACACAAAATATTTTATGTGAGTTTGGTGTTTCAAATGGCATATATTAAAGGTTATTGATAAGGACTATAGATTTTTGCTTTTCTTCTCTCTCTGGTGGCTCATCTTTCCACCGCTCTTGGTTTAGCCAAGTTGCAGGGTGTGGTATATAGCGTTGCTCTGTTCCTGCTTCTTCCCAGTATTCTTTCCATAGTTCAAGTCAATTCATAATATCTGTGTGGTATTTCTCTTTGTATTTTTTTATAGCGTTAGGTTTTCATATCTTATGAGGGTATTCTTTCCAAAATTCTTCAAAACACACAAGTGTATTATTCATTCTTTCATTCTTTCATTCTTTTCATTCTTCTGTTATAGTGTTCGTACTTCTCTTGCTTTTATCTTGCTTCTGTGTTGCTTCTGTGTTGCCATATTTTGATAAATCTTGATACTTATCATAGTTAATTACGCTTATAATAGCTCATCGTGTGGTTTTTCTAACTTGTATCTGTGTTGCCAACTTGAGATATTTTATACACTTTACTACTGTGTTATAGCTGACACGACATTCGATAGCAATTATCTCGTATCTGTAAAAATTCTCTCCTCTCTTAAAATCGTTATTATCTTGGAAATTTACTGTGCTTAGTAAATATATCCATATCTTTACCCAGTCGCTTGGCTTACTCCATATATCACTTTGAAGTAATCATCGTGATAGTTGTATTGCTCAATTATTTGTTCTAGCCATAGTCGTCACTTTTAGTAAATAAAATCCCCAGACAAGAGCGACGAAGAACTTGCTGGGGAGGTGTGTACTGCTCTTGCGAGCTTTCATTATATTTTCAAACTAGTACACAAAAGTATCGTCGCTTTTGGTTATGTCCATTATACTGATATTTTTCTCAATGCAAAATTATTTTTAGAATTGCTCGTTATAAAACTTCTTTACATTGGCATACCATATATTTGCTCTATCATTTCAACTATATATCTGTACTGCACGATAACTAGGAAACTTATTGCCATATCATTCTTTCCATATCTTCTTAAATGCCTCGTAGCTTTCTTCTGGCGTGTCGTAAATACACATTCTCATTCTTCATATCTTTTTACAGGGTGCTATACGTCAGTTCTTAATTCAGAAGCAGTTGTTATACTCTTTACCAAATCACTTAGTACAGCTTGCAGTTTCGTGTCTTGCCACAGCTTTAGCGAATTTATCTAGGTCAAAAGGTTTCGTTATTTCAGGCTTAACTTTCGTTACAACCTGTTTCCCCTTTACTGGTATAGAAACTTCAACTTTTGTTATTTCAGTCTCAACTTTCCTTATATGGTCTTCTCGTTTCCATTCTTTGAGGTTTCTATCTCGTAGGTCATAGAAACAATGGTTTCAACAGATGCCTATATTTTCGTCAGTAGGTCGGTCTTGTAGTAGTTCTCCATAGACTAATCTTGAATAAGCAATAGCTACAGCAAGAAGTAGAAACCAGAACAGGAGCATTAAAAATTGTTTTTTCATATTATTTTTTAGAAATAGAAATTGAGTCTATTTTGTAGTCTTCCATAATAGAAGAAATGTAGAGCCATAAAAAAAATATTATAGTTATTCCTATTAATATACATCAAGTATATACAGGAAAATATAATCATAAATATACCACAGTAAGAAATAGCGCAACTATAAAAATACAAAGTATAAATATTCAAATATCTCTGATAATTCTTTTGAGAATATATTTTATTTTGTTCATATAAAATTAAATAAAGGATAAAAGAGTTCCTATTGCAAGGAATACAATCAGGACTACAGCATAATAGATAGCTATATCTGGTGTCTCTTGTCGGTCAGACATTCTCATCTGACGAGTTCTTGGTGGTGGGGGAGGGAGAAACATATAGAGGGATTAAAGATATTTATTACTTTCCATCTCATAATAAAGAGGAGATAGTTCAAGGTGCATTTTCATAATCATATAGGGGTCTTTTTCATAGTCTCTTATGATCTGATGTCGTACCTTTTCGATAGGTTTTACTTCTTTTAGGAATTTAGACATATTAAAAACAGATAGAAAATAAAACAGTTTGAGTAGTCTTGTTGTAGTCGAGTACACAAGTCTTGTCTCAATCTCGTACTGTAAAATACTGGATAACTCAAGCGAGTGTCTCTTTCTCTACTGAATGTACAGTAAAGGCAAAAGAGGGGATTGCCATAATGGCGAGGAGAAGAATAATTTTCTTCATAGTGTGAGGGGTTATATAACGACTAAGCGACGTTATGCACACAGAATACCATATCTTTTTTCTCCTGTCAAATAAATTATAACTTTTCTTTCATTTTCTTTTCTTTTTCTTCTTTCATTTCCCTTTCAGCCTGATCTACACAGAACATAATAATACTCACAAAGTTCCTAAATAGATATTTCAAATCTGTATGTGGTTGGTGTTGATTACTTTCAATATCATTTTTGTTACTTATCATTTTGTATTGATTTTGTATTGTAGTAATGAATGTTAGTTTTATGTTACTTATCAATTACTAAATTATTACTTATCTAACTTGAAAAAACTCAGAACCTATCTTATCAGAAGCATATTCCTTTACCAAATCGAAGTCTTTTATACCTAGTACAGAGTCAAAGAGTTTCCCATTGTAACAAGACCAATGATTTTGACGACCACCTTTGATAAATATACATACAGCACTACCTTTCTTGAGTCTGACGAGTGCCTGTTCAAAGTTAAGCGGCAACAACTTGATATTGTACTTCTTTTCTTTGAGGAAATTGAAAGCATCACGAGGGTTTTTATTTACATACGATACCATCAATTCATTCACTACTTCTTGAGTAAAAGAACGAGCATCATTTCATTGGTTGAGTCGATAGCAGTTGATTACTGATAGGAGAGAACAATCTGGCTGAGTGTTCTGCATCAGAGGAGTTACCTCAATAGGTTTAGGTCGCATACATCATAGATAGTTAGAGGGTCATTTATGTACTCTAATAGCATCTACTCATAGTCCTGTACCACCACCCACTCATCAGTTTTGTTCGCATATAGAGAAGTCATCACAATGCAATCAAATATGTCAGTACGGATTAGTAGGTGTCTTATTAAAAAATACCAAATCTCATTGTTTTGGCATATCTGGTCTGTCGAAATATCTGTCTAAATTTCATTTACCTAACCATCAATTCAGAGCCGAGCCACCAAACGATAAACCTTTTATTCAATATAGTTCTTCTGCTGCCTTCTTCCCCCATCATACACATTCATAGGTACTTATTCAAGGCTCTCTGTATCGTTTACCTACCCACTTGTCTAATAATTTTTGGAAAGTTATCATATTATTTTAGCCAGTTATGAAGTTTCTCTGTCATATCTTCACAGCTTTCTCGTAAGGCTCTACGGATATTTTCAGGTTGTAGTGCCTCTTCGAGTGTTATCGTCTTCATAGAGACATTATACTCGCCTAAAAATAAAAACAAGTACCTATTTTACCTAAAGGTAAATATGGTAAAAAAACAAGCCTCGTGAGAGACTTGTCTTAGTACAGATTTCATAAGAAATACCGTACCTTTTCTGGAAGAAAAAGTATAGACATTATAGTCATACGTAGTCTCTGGTCAAGTTTTCTAGTATCTCTTGGTCATTCAATTCCTCATCACTTTCAATAAGGGAACGGAGTCTTTGACCATTCTTCTCGATGAAATTCTGTAGTTCTGACTTAGGGATATTACGGAGAATATCTATTTCTCTGTCTTGTACTTTATCAGTCATAGTCGGAAAGGTTAGGAAGTTCTGGCGTAAATAAGTAGCCTGTTTTAGTGAATTTAGTTCATCTTTGCCGCAAACAATGGTGTTTATAGTATTCTCACTTGAAACTTCTAAATAGTTCGTCTATGGCATTCAAATGTTCTGGAAGCCACACACTGTCAGATATAGAGAGTATTGTGTTTATTTGTTCGTGAGGTTGTATGTTTCCAAATAAGTTATGGATGTTTCTATGTTGTTTTACATTGAGTCTCACTATATTGTCAGGGTGGTTTGTCCCTTGATTGGATTTTGCGATTATATGATGTTTGTCGATAGGCATATTAGATCATTATTCAAATAAAATCTAGTTTCTTTCGTAGTTTTGTATAGAGTCCGTATGGTGTTACTTGTCTATCGTCTTTCATTCTGCCTGCTACAAATAGTGCGTTCTTTGCTATCTCCGAGCAATAGTCCCCAAATATATCTTCCCTACCAGTAAAATTAGTCATTACCGCTCATTTGAGGTCATATCAGCTTCATTTTCGTGCTAGAAGGTATTGTCTCCACAACATAAGCTCTCGTGCTGTTAGAGGGTCTTTAAATCGAAATACATAGGCTTTACCTACCTTATCTCTAAATCCTGTCTTCAATCACTCCATTGCATCGTATCTCATCAAATAATCGAGTTCTCGATTGTAGACTACTTGAGCAACGTGAGTAAAAGCGTTGAAGAAATGCTTGAAGTTTCCATAGCGTAGGACTTCTCCGATCCTAATGAAAAAAGAAAAAAATGAGTCTCATCTGTAAAAGAGGAGGTCTCATTCTTTCAAATCTATCATTGTGATAGTCGGAGTGAACATATTACTTTATTTTAGAAAGTGTTTGCTCTATATATTTTATACTTGTTTCGATGCTAGCGAGTTTTGTTTTGATTTCAGAAAGGACTATATCTTCAGAGTCTTGTCGTTGTTCGAGTGTTACTATTCTTTTATCGTGGTCTTGGAGAGTGAAGTTAGCAAATCATAGAGTCCATATTGCTTGTCCTACAAATAGGTAGAATGCCCAATAGGCTTTTAGATGAGCTACTGGTCAAGTCTCTCAAGGTCTACGATAATTAGCGTTCATCTTTCTTCCCCTCTTTTACCCCCTCTGGAGGATTAATGATTGCGTCGAGGATTTGTGCTGACTTCTGCAAGACTTGGTGTTGTTCAGCAGGAAGTGGTGCAAGGCGTGATGCTTGAAATAAATTGGCAAGAGCCTGAGTAGGAGTTATGTCGTTCATAGTAAAAATTGTATAGAGAAAATATAGAAAGTAAAATAATTATTCAGGATTTTCTTCTGTTATCGTTACAGTTCAATCGGGATTTATCACAAAAGGTTTAGGAGGTACAAGTGGTACATAGTCTGGCTTCATACTTTTAATAAACTCTTGTGTCATTTGAGACTTGATAAATAACTGTACTGCTTCTGTTCCATAGGCATCTAGGATGTCTTGTGTAGTACAACCTGTAGGAAACCATACCATATTGAATTTATGCTCGTGTCATCTAATAAAATTCAGCAGGTCGTGGTCAGAGCCTGTAGATATTCCGTTTATAGTGTCTCGGATGATGTCCTGTTTCGTTGTGTCAATAGTCTTAAACATAGTAAAAAATTAAGAAATTAAAGCTGTAAGTTTGTCGTAGAGGTCAGAGTTGCTTGTTGGTGCAACTGCATTTACGCTATCTACTTGGAGTCCATTAGTTCCATTGAATGAAAGTTGCCATTCTGCTTCTCAAAATGTTGTGACCTTTACGAAAATATCAGAGGGCATAAGTTCCATTTTGAAAATCATATCTTTCTTCCAAGTACCTTTTTTAGGTAAAGGAGCAACACCGAGTACACCGAAGTCTACTTTGATTGCATTTGTTGAGTCTGTTACTACGAGATTTGCCATATATAAGTGGTTAGCGTATTTCTGTCCAATTTATTGCACCCTCTACTGCTGATGTAGCACCAAGTCATTTTACAAGAAGTGTAACACGACCTAGTGACCTTGCTACTCCTGCTGCATCGAGTGTAATAGGGTATTTCATATTGATTGTTTGTGAGATAGCACCCTTAGCAGTTGCCGAAGCTGGTATGTGTCCTGTAATCATTGTTATTGCTGGTGTTCCAGAGGTTGTTCAAGCGGTGTTGTATTCTACTGCTGAATAGGTGGTATTTACATCAGCAAAGGTCGTTGTTCCTGTTATTACATCCCCAAGTACCAAAGCATAGTGAATTGGCGTGTTTCCTGTTACAAGTATGTCTACAGAGTCTATGATGATTTTAGTTCTGTTGGATATAGAGTTGAATGTTGCTTTTGGTTGGATAGAAAGGAGATGTGTTAGCGTGTTGTTTCCTGCTGTTACGGTTGCATCTTGTGTGAAGTGAAATCCCTCTCGTGATGTTTCTCCATTTTCTGTTTGGACAGTACAACAAATGAAGTTCATAGTCGCTGAGACAGTACCTGTAGAAGTCATACCACATCGTATAGGGAGATTAGCTGATTTGAAGTATGGATAGGCTATGAGGTTAGCGTGCTTAAATTCGTGTACCCAATAAACTACTCCATCTATATCAAAACCTACTCGTACTCGACCTACATAGAGAGCTTGAAAGTCTATAACGAGTATTTGTACTTTAGTGAGGTCTAATGTCTTTCCAGATGGTCAAGCACCTGCCATAGCGTCTATATTCCAACTCGCTTGTGCTACTGTTTGATTTCAGTTCGTAGTAGTAGAGAGGAGAGCCAACTGAATAGTCGATGCACCGTCTCTTTGGAGTTCAATTCACTCTGTTCCGTCTGAATATCCTGCAAACTTCTTTACACTTGCTACACCTGCTCACATTAGGAAAGTAATGTATATAAGTTGTGAGTGTCCTGCTCTATATCGAAAATGCTCGTATGATTGCATAAATGACTTACCCCCTGTAGGAGTAGATGAGAATGTCATCAATGCTTGTCTATTAGTAGCATCGTGAGTTACAGTTGCTCCCGATCCGTTTGTAATTTGCTCAAATAAGAGAGGTTGTAAATCATAGGTAAGCTGTGCATCAAACAAAGATGTAGGAGAAGATACTCGTAGTCTCCCGAAAGCATCACCTACTGGGTTGTTTGAGTCAATTTTTAATGTTTTGAAGTAGCTCATAGTATTATTATATAATTATTATTACACTATCAACCAATTCGCACCATTGCTGACGATTGTCAGAGAGTCACGTTGATTGAGAGTTTGTGTGAGTTGTCCGTCTATTGTTTGTGTTCCGTTAGCATCTACTGTGATAGTTCAAGTTCCAGAGTTCTTTATTCTGTAATTCGTTCCTGTTATTCCTACTGCTGTTGGTAGAGTGATCGTAAAGGAGTTAGCTGTACATTCTACGAGATAATCTGCTGTAGTGAGAGTATAGTTTGCTGTTTTGGCTACATACGCTGTTTTAAGACCTCCTGTTAGTGTTACGAGTCCACTTGTTGTGATTGGATATGCTGTACCTGCTGCTCTTAGTCATAGATTAGATAGGACTACTCATAGGTCTATTGTAGCACCTACTTGTACGATAGGAGTAGCGTTGAAGAAGCCAATCTTTTGAGTAGTTGCTGTACCTATCTTCATTCCTGTTGTAGTACCCAGTATGATGTTCTTTCAGTCTACTGGTCGTATGTCTCATCTAAGATAAGTAGAAGTGATAGATGTATGTCAAAGAGTTACTGTATTGCTTCCGTTACCTGTTGCGTTGTACCCTATTACTATTTCATTTACTCCGTTCGCTGCTGATGCTTTAGTAGATGCTCATAGAAATATAGAGTATGTAGAGTTTGCATTTGCAGATGTTGTTCAGTAATAATATCAAGCACTATCTCAAATAGCAGTATTAAATCATCAAGTAGTATTGCTATACAGAGAGTACATTCATAATGCAACATTAAATCATCAAGTAGTATTATTAGATAATGAATAAGCTCAAACTGCTGCATTATTAACTCAAGTAGACACTCATAATGTTCATCTAATTGCGAATACTCAAACAGCTGTGTTATATCAATATCAAGTATAATTTTCCAAAGAAGACCATCATATTCATACATTATTAGAAGTATAAGTATTTTGTGCAAGTATGTTATTTCCTATACATACATTCCATCATCACTGAGTCAATAAATTCATAGAATTATATCATATTCCTGTATTATCTGGAATGTCTGCATTTTCTAAAGCACCAACTCCTATAGCTATATTCTTATTTGCAGAAATTATACTAGACAATGCACTATTTCAAATACCTATGTTATTTGCTCAAGTAGTTGTGACACCTCAAGATCCTAATCACATATATAAATTCTTGAGAGTTGAGTCAGAAGAATAAATACTAAATGTATCGAGTCAGTTTTGGTCTTTTACGAGTAATATCGGGAGTTTATCTTGAGTTATTTCTTTGAGAGTTATTGCCACAGTTCAAGCATAAGTTTGTCATCTTATAAAAAGATTATCAGTGGTTGTAGCTGTAAAAGCATAACTCTTTACTCAAGCAAACTCTATTTCTGGGAAAGATGCTCATCAAATATTTACATACTCTATATAGAAATCTCATCATCATCAGCAATCAAATGATAGAAGATATTTGCTTCCAATAGTTATACTTACTGGTCTTTCTAAATTAGAATTAGATGTATTATACCACCCTGTACTCCAACTTCCTGTCCAAGTACCACCTACTATCCAACCAGTATCGTCTAGGATTTCAGCACCAAGTACAAATGAGTCATTTTCTGGATTAGCATTGAGTGTTAGGCTCTGTAAATTTAGTGCTACATCTCAGTCTAGGTTATTATCGTGCCAATAAGTATTTACCATATTATAGAGCTGTTAATATTAGAGTCCCACCATCTGCACTTGTTACTTGGAGTCTATATCGTGTTCCTAGTTCATCTTTGAGGATATATCATTTAGTAGTGTCAGTGATTTCTATGTCTCCATTAAATAAAGAGTTTCCATTTGTGTTGATAGCGTAAGTTCCATCTCATAAAGTAGTACTATTTGCTCAGTCATAAAAATATGCGGCATAAGTAGTTCCAGCTACTGTGGCTTCATATGTCCCAACTGTTCAAGAAAACCCAGAAGAACCATCCATTATCAGCACAGAAGACCCAATCATTGTAGTATTTGTGATAGTCTGAGGTGTTGTTTGGTCGAGCTTTAAAAATGTTCAAGTATCATTAAGCGGAGTATAAGCTGTTCTGTCGAGAGTTCAATCTCATTTTACAAAGTCAGCAGAAGTACCTCAAGTAGTTACGAAAGATTGTGCTTCTATTGAGTTTGTAGTAGTGTTTCCTATATCTGTTACACTTTGTAGGTTTTGTGCATCGCTGTCTGTTGTCCATTCGGTGTGATAATTACGATCACTAGCTTTTTTTAATACTTGTCAGGTAGTACCTCATCTAGGCACTCATTCTCAAGGATTTCAAGGCGCACCAGTAAGCGTTTGGATTTGATATGGTGTAAGGTCAGTAAACTTTAAGTCCTTTCAGTCGTCTCATTTGTCGCCTTTGTCCCCCTTCTCACCATTATCTCCCTTGTCTCATTTGGGTCATCTCTCTCATTTCTTTCAGTCTTTTCACTTCTTTCATTCTTTACCGTCTTCTCATTTGTCTCACTTATCCCCCTTGTCGCCTTTCTCTCATTTCTCTGGTACTATTTTTTCTTCTACAATTTCCTCTTTATCCTCGAGAATATCCTCAATATCAGAATCATATAGTTCAATATTTATGATTTGTTTTCACAGATCAATGTCGTCTTCGAGGAAGTTCATTTTTATTTGTTATTGATAATTTCCATTGTAAGTTCTTTTAGCTTTCTGTCCATTCTGAATACCTTTTTATCGTAGAGTGCGTAGGGAAATAGATAGGCAAAGTCTTCATAAATTGGATTTCATAGTCTGTGTGGGAAGATAGGGAGTATTGCTATCTTAGCTCGTTCTTCTGTCCATTGCTTTCTTTCCTTTTCTGTCATTCTTTCAAACCAGAACTTATGAGCTAGTTCGTGTACGAGTACATCTTTCTTTTCTTCCTTTGGTACAGAGTCGCATATATATATCTTTCAATTGTTTGGTGTGTATCTTCCCCTTATATCATATCAGTCTATAGGTCAGCAAGCTAACACAGAAAGAGTATAGATGATAATAAGAGGGTACATATTATTGTAGTCAGTTAGCTGATTTTATAGAAGAAACTGCGAGTCAGTTCTTTGTTTTTGTACTTGCGTATAGTAATCATACAAAAGTCTTAATTGATGTAGATGCTGGAGGTGCTGTAAATATCCAACCACTACCAGCTGTAGCTACTGCTTGATTATCTGTACTGGTAGTTCAAGCATACCAAGTATTTGCAGGAGTTGCTACAGAGTGTTGAATGTTTAGATAATCACAAGAAATAGTACCACCACCTGATTTTACTAATGCGTGAGTTGCAGTTGTTGTAGAATTTATAGTTATAAGATTACCAACAGTACCATTGACTGTAAATGTAGTAACTGTTTGAGTAGTTCAAGCAGTAAAAAGAATAGAATGTGCTGCTGTTCAAGTATCTTTGAAATCATTGAATGTATTTGAACCTGCTATAGTGATATTAGCTGTACTTGTTCACCTATCAAACCAGACATTATTATATGTTTTTCAAGCACCAGTAAAAGTAATAGCACTTCCTGTATTTGTAAATTTTATTGTTCAGGTAAATGCTGTGATTGTTACAGAAGTTCATTGAACATTAAATATACTTCAACTATTTCTTATAAGATGTGTAGCAGAACCTAATGTTAATACTGTTGTTGTATTATTCTCCAAAATAATTCATCCTGTATCTATAACATAATTATTTCATCAATCAACAGCAGAAAAAGTACCACTTGATACTGTTAGATTTCTGGTTGCTCAGTTTGTAAAATTAGATCATAGTTTCAATGTTCAAGTATTTGCATTTAAAGAGATTGGTTTACTCCAAGATTTTCCTGCACTTGTTAAAGTATTTGTTCATCTTCACTCAAAAGTATATGCCTGTGTGCTTCCAGTGAGTGTTCATAAATCAGTTAGGTTTACCGATCCAAAGACACTACATATTGTTGATGTAGTCCAAGTAAGTCCACTAGACCCAGTGAAATTTACAGAACCAATACGTGACATATCCTGTGTGATAGTACGAGAACTACCAGAGAATGTAGCTGTGTCTTGTGGCAATGGTACACGAGAAGACCAAGTTGCTGTACTCCAAGTAGTTCAAGCAGAACAATCAGTAGTTGTAGGAGTAGTAAATGTTATTCCAGAGTTACCTCAACAGTCACCACTTAATCAAGTGATAGCTGATAAATCCCAAGAACCTGCTCCTGCTCAAGTAATATCTTGAAAATCTGCATTGGTTATTGTAACTGTAGCTGCGGTTACTGTTCTTGTTGTTCAAATAGTGTCAGTTTTTACAAGTATTCTATTTGTCGATGAGTTTCAGTTTATTGTTAATGTATTCGTTATTGCTGTAGCTGTAGAAAATGCAATACTAGATGTTTTATTTGCTCAACCTGTTCTTGTTAGATTATAAAAAGAGCTTGTTCAAGAAAAATTTATAACATTTATAGAACTTGTATTAGAAAGAGTAACAGTTTTTCAGTTTGCATCAAATGTAGCACCAGTAGCTCTATTTATTTGTGTTCCTCCTGATGTCTCAAAATTATCAGATAATTGGAATGTACCACCAGAACCATTAAATATAACAGAACTTGATAGAATAACACTGTTAGTTGATATTGTCTTTGTTCCTGATGTTGCTTCAAATCTTAAATCTCAAGTCCAAGTTCTAGTAATTCAAGCAGTTCATCAACTCAAATTCATATTTCAGTATATATTTAGCGTGGAACTTCCAGCCCAAGTTACTTTAGTAGCATCAGCTGGGTCAGGTCAGTCCATTGTAAAGTCTAAACAGTTCGCTGTTGCTGTAATAGTCACTGTATAGGCTGCATTTGCAGTAGATGATGCAGTATCAAATATAACACTATCAGCTGATGTTGGTACGCTTGCTCAACCACCGCCACCAGAAGAAGTCGACCAGTTTGTAGTTGTCGAAGCATCCCAGTTTCCAGTTCATCCAACCCAATATCTATTTGCCATATTAAGTGTGGGTTACGTATGAGTTATATAGTCATTACTTGGACAGAAATAGATTTCATCAGCAGTAAGAGCGAATCCTACTATTCTAATGACGTGGTCAGT
>JACCDP010562280.1_pt1 | contig 37644 bp, 20 predicted proteins | sample 7445841 | NCBI WGS metagenome assembly JACCDP01 (sample SAMN15323441, study PRJNA562643) | freshwater metagenome | isolation source: river surface water | place: USA:Blue River Watershed | collected 2017-08-17 | reverse complement strand
GTGGGTCATATGAACTTCATCCAGTTGAAGTTGCTGAAATGGAGGATGATGATGATAATATACAAACAAACAAACGAAAATTGGATACACCGGCGCCAACCATAAATCCATATGCGAATTGGCGTTCAATTGTTGATAAAAATGGCGTTGTTACGCATTTTTTTAATTTGACCTTTCCAGCAATGAAACAATCAAAGCAAAATTTTGTAATGATTAAAAAAAATGGAAATATTGATGAAACACTTGTAAATAAATTTATACCCGTTACTGAGGAAGAATATGAAAATATTTTAAAAACAAGCAGCAATAAACGGTTTAAAACTGCTGGCAAAAAACGTTTGACACATCGGTTTACGAAAAAAATAAAATGGCGATAAATTCTGTTTGATTCACATATGTGCATATGTTAATGATGCCCCTATTGACACAATTATATGTAAAAGGCAGTGACATGCAGTTCCTGCGGCTTGATTTAAACCGCGTTTTATAAGCCACTTATTGGATACACACCAATTGGACAACGGATACATTGCAGCACCCAATGCTATTGTTGAACCACATAATACGGGGTTTGTAGTGTGCGCTATAGCCAAATATGCATGAAAAGCAATTGTGCTATGTGCTACATACATATCTATAGTGCGTCTTAAACAGTTTGTTAATGGATTCCACCAATATGTAACTGACGTGGTAAACAACACTAATCCCTGTGTCATACAATAATATTTTTTATATTTGTATGCAAAATATATGTGCTGCCATTGAAAAAAACTAGTTGCAAATACATATTGATAAAGACCTGATGGATAAGCTAACATATTTTGCAAACCAAAGTTATGTCTATATATGTATATAGAAATAACTTGCATTTTACCTTATTTTAAAAATGCTTTCTAACTTTACTGCGAAACTTATTGTTGGCACATTAACAGTTGAAAGTTATCTCAATGCTCTTTATCGCAATCGCACACACCCCGTTAAAGCACCACCCATGTTTTATTTTGTTTCAAATATTTGGTATGGATACCTAGTGGTTAGGACATTACAACTTCTGGTTGAGTAGCCCATTCCGCATATGGCAAAGCTTTACTGGTTGCGCGGTCAAATGACAGCAACAGTTGCAGTGCATCCATGCGTCTATTAATCGGCGACTTATGTGTGGGCTGCTTTCGCGAAAGCTGTTTCCATCGCCATTCAAATTGTAATGCTGATTGCCATGTGGGAAATCCGCGCACATGACAAACCCGTTTCCATTGCAAGCCTCTCACCACTTGAGCACTAGTTGCGTGCGCCCCGCCCTTGATTTCTTTGTTGTGTTGCCGCAGGCGGTGGTCTAAATCTACGGTTGCTCCAATATAGGTTTGTTGGCCTTGCACATGTTGACCCGATTCCAAATCCAATGCTAAAAAATAAACATAGAACTGTTTTTCCTTGGGTTGTTCGGACATTTATTATGTTTTTTATGTTTATAGTATAATGAATATTATTGGTGCAAGTGGTTTTTTAAACCTTTGCACTTGTGTTTTTATATTATAAATTTTTTGTGGTTAATGTTAGTAGTCCATTTCGTCCTTGAGCAAGGACGAAATTACTATTGTACTCCCGACGGGCGGCTTTATTCTCCATTTGGAGAATAAAGATTAAATAGTTATAAAAGTTTTATTTTTTGTATATATGGTCGTATGCGGCGTAAAATAAAATAATTACTGTTTTTGATTATTTTATTTGTTTTTTAAAAAAACCTTTTTAAAACCTTTTTTTAAAGCCTCCGCGAAAAACCTTTGCGAAAAACCTTTGCGAAAAACCTTTTTAAAGCCTTTGTGAAATAAAAAAGGATGGGATTTTAAGGGAAAGAGCGCCTCCCAAAGAGGCGCTCCACTGTTGCACCCAAGGGGGCACAACTAACCTTGGTTTCCCTTATTTATTTCACGTATAAACCAATACCACTTATATCTACATACCCAGCCGTAGACGTGATAGGCATCCATGATTTGCCATCGTAACTCGCTGCAAGAGTGTTTGTGCCCTCACCTGCAATAAACCACATATTTTGTGTTGTACTGAATGTGATTTTGTTGCCTCTTGTTGAGAAAATGCTTGTGCCAAGCCCTGTCCAAGCCATGCCGTTGGTGGAATAAGCCACTGTGTTGGTTCCTTCACCTACTGCAACCCAGATTTGTTGTGATTGCGACCAGTAGACGTCGTTTGTCGCGGTTGTGAAAGGGGATGGGATGTAATACCATGTTTGACCGTCTATAGAACCTTTCATGTTTGCTGCGCCGGTTCCACCTGCGATGTATTTTGGTTTAGTTTCTGTAACAATTTTTGTTAATGGGTTTACAGTCCATGGAGATGACATAACAGTAACCCAATTGCTCATTGAGGTTGGATTGTAACTATAATATATTGTATATTCTGAAATCGCGGATGAAGTTGCATACCATATTGGTGTTCCAGAATTTGTCAATTCATAACCTAAATCATTTATACCAGTTTGTACTGTGCCGGTTTTCAAAAGTCCAAGACCAACCCAAGAAGATGCATTTGTTGGATCATAGCTGTATAAAATAGTATTTTTAGTTTCAGTGCTTGACGAAGCTCCAACTATCCACAATGGTTTATTTGTATTATCTAATCCATAACAAATTGATGATATACTACTTGATATATTTGTCAACTTATATGAAGTCCATGAACTTGCTCCAATACTTGGATTATTGCTATATGCAATATTATTTCCTCCAGTAATAACACAAATTGGACTGTAATTAATATCAAGTCCAAATTTTCCAGAAGAAAAGATTGCAAATCCTGATATTGACGAAGTTTGTTGCCAAGAAACAGTTGGATTAATGCTATAAGTAAATGTATTATTATCGGTTCCTGATATCCACACAGTGTTGCCTGATATGTCATTACCATATTCTAAAAAGTTTAACCGTCCACCAATGCTAGTTCCAAGTTTTGTAACAGAACCTGCAACCATTGGAGTTCTTATAAATCCTACTAAATAATCAAATCCAATAACCCATACAGGGTTTCCGGATGCATCTGGTCCATATTTTACGCATTTTGAAAAATTTGTTGTGCCAGTAAATGAATTTCCATGCAATACTAACCCACGATTTGTTGTAAATGTTATAAGTTGATTTGTTGTTGGATTTGACCATCCGCCATTATGAACATATACAAAAACAGAATTACCATTTTGATCGGTTCCAAAGCTGGACTGTCCATTTCCAGCTGAATAGCCAGGCGATGTTGACGCTAATGTGTAACTATACCTAGAAATTTGTGAACCATCAAAAGGATTTGATGTATAAGCAATAGAGTTTTGGTTTGCCGTTCCTACCCACAATTTTGCACTTGTATAATTCGCAGGACCATGCATTGTATTTGTGCCATTTGGAAACACATATTTACCCAATCCAGTCCAAGACCCGGAAGCGGACGATGCAAAAGACATTGTATTAGTTCCTTGCCCAAGTGCATAGATTCTTGGTATACTTGGTTCATAATAAAGTCGCAAACCAGTTGTCAAACCAGTATTCACCGGTGTCCATGTAGTTCCATTGTAATAAGCCAATGTATTTGTGCCAGACCCACATGCAACCAGTTGAGAACCTGCGTACAAAACGTCTCTACCTGAGGTTGTGAACGGCGAAACCGCTGAACTCCAAGTAGTTCCATTATCAGTACTTGTTTGCATTGTGCTTGTGCCATCACCAACCGCGTAATAAGTGGCAGTACCGTCGTATGCAATGGAACGACCAACTGTAAACAAGTTCTGTCCAACCCATGTATACGTAAATGGATCTGTTGATTGCGCAAACGATTTTGCAGTTGAACTGGTTCCAAGTAATATCATATTAGAGTATGACGTTGTTGGGTATTTGACCCAATATTTGGCATCTAAACTAACAAACATTGTATTAGAACCTCCTTCACCAGTGGCATACCACCGATTTTCAGTGGCATTGTAAGTTACCTTTTTGCCACGGATAGAAAACAAGTTTAGTCCAGTCCATTTAATACCATTGCTTGAATAAGCTAATGTATTGCCACCTTCACCAACAGCAACCCATAGTTGCTGCTGCTGGCTCCAACACACATCATTTGTCGCGGTTCTAAAAGGCGATTTAATATAGTACCAAGTTTGCCCATCTATTGATCCACGCATATTATCAACGCCTGTGCCTCCTGCGATAAATTTGGGTGTTTTTTCTTGAATTGCTGAATAGCCAATACCATAAAATGGACTGGAATTTAATGATGACCAATTATAACCATCAACACTTATTGCAATATGTTTTGTTGATGCATTTCCTGAACCAGTTGCCACCCATAATGAGTCACCATAAAAAACGCTTTGAACGTAATCTGTCAATATAGTATTTCCCAAACCCACCCATTTCACTCCATCATTACTATATGCAAGTGTATTGCCATTCACTCCATATCCACCCCCCGCAACCCATAAATTATTTCCAAAACCATCTTTTCCATGAGCGATTCCATAAGTATAAGATGGTATAATTGTGTTTCCCAATCCAAACCATGTTGTTCCGTTTCTGCTATATGCTAATGTATTGGTTCCTTGACCGCCTGCAACCCATAAAGAATTTCCAGAACCATCTGCGCCATATGCAATACTATGAGTAAATTGACTGAACGTCGTTTTACCAAGTCCAACCCAGTTACTTAATACGGTTGGATTATAACTATATGCAAAATTATTTGTTGTGCCATCTCCACCTGCAATCCACAACGGTTTTCCAATATTATCATAACCAAATGCAACACACGTTCCGTTTGATGAAAAAATTGTTTTTCCAAGTCCAACCCAATTTACACCATTTGTGCTGTATGCAATTGTATTTGCAAGTCCACCAACCGCAACCCATAAATTAACGCCCGAAATATCACACCCATAAGATACATTATATCCTGAACTTGAAAATATTGTTTTATTTAAACCAGTCCATGATATCCCATTATTGCTATATGCAATACTATTTCCAGTGCCTTGTCCAACTGAAACCCATAAAGTATTCATATTATTATCAGCACCATAAGCAATATTTCGCATAGATGAAGAATATGTTGTTAACCCAATTCCAGTCCAAGAAATTCCATTTCCACTATATGCAATAGAATTTGAAGAATTTGAACCTCCACCAGCAACCCACAATCTTCCGCTCGCATAATTCGCGGGACCACTCATCGTATTCACGCCATTAGCAAACACATATTTACCCAAGCCTTTCCAACCACTTGCAGTCGCAGGAACCGACGAAAAGGCAAATGTGTTTGCGCCTGTGCCCATAGCATAAACACGAGACCCAGATGCATCATAGTAAACATGGGTTCCAACAGTTAATCCAGTATTAACAGAAGTCCATGATGTGCCGTTATATAAAGCAACCGCGTTTCCACCGCTACCCGCCGCCACCACTTGACTGCCAACAATTGTTATATCATTGGTTGCGGTGGAAAAGGGCGATGCGATTGGTGTCCAGGTGCTCCCTCCATCTGTGCTGGTTGCAACTGTGGTCGCGCCACTAGCACCCGCATACAGCGTTGTGCCATCAGTTGCAACCGCATTAATGGTGCTTGTATATTTGTCAAATGTAAATGTGGCAGTAGGGTCAAGCAACAAGGAAGTGCCAGAAGCGGTATTTCCAAGCAGTGTAAAATTGCTTGCAACAACCGGTTCTGAAGCGTCACCCAATGTGGACGCAGTGGTTGTCCAAGTAATACCGTCTGTGCTGGTTGCGGTGGCCAATCCACCAATCAAGCTATATCCAGTGGCATACCATTTGTTTTCACTGGCACTGTAAGAAATATTTTTACCGTATAGACCGAAAACAGTTGTTCCCAACCCAGTCCAAGTAATACCATTGCTGGAATATGCCACGGTATTTGTGCCTTCACCCACGGCAACCCACAAGTTTTGCTGAGGGCTCCAAAACACTTCATTTGTGGCAGTTGTAAAAGGGGATTTGATGTAGAACCAGGTTTGGCCATCAATAGAGCCGCTCATATTATCTATTCCTGTGCCGCCCGCAATGTATTTGGGAATGCGTTCTTGTATATACGCATATGTAGTTGAAAATGAGGGGTTTTTATTTCCAATCCATGATGACTTCACAGTTGGATTATTACTATATGCAATAGTGTTTCCAGCGCCACTTCCGCTTACAATCCATATTGGAAAACCTGAACTATCAATACCATAAGATACGCTTGCGGGTGTTGAAAGTATTGTATTACTTAACCCAACCCACGTTTTACCTGTTGTACTATATGCAATTGTATTTGCTCCACTTCCAACAGCAACCCATAATGGTTTTCCTGAAATATCCATTCCGTAAGCTACACTATTAACGGCAGATGCAAATGTTATTTTTCCAGCACCAACCCAGTTTGCAATAGATGTTGGATTATAACTATACGCTAATGTATGTGTGTTATCAGTTCCACCTGCAACCCAAATTGGAGTTCCTGAACCATCAGTTCCATATGCAACTGTTTGTGCAAATGTTGCAAAATATGTAACTCCTAATCCAACCCAAGACGATGACACTGTTGGATTTTTACTATAACAAATTGTGTTTCCTGAACCGCTTCCAACAGCAACCCATAATGGTTTATTTGATGAATCTTTTCCAAACGCAAATGAACCAGGATATGAATTAAATTGTTTACCTAAGCCAACCCAAGAATTCGCATTTAATGGATCATAACTATATGCCAGTGTATTACCTGTTCCTGTGCCGCCTGCTACCCATAATGAATTTCCAGAAGCATCTGTGCCGTATTGAATAGCATAGCCTGTGCCAAATATTTTTGAGGGTATTCCAGTCCATGACGATGCAATTGATGGCGTGCTGCTATACGCAAACAAGTTGCTTGTTGCACTAGCTCCACCAGTTGCCAAATATATTAAGTTACCACTTGCGTCTACTCCACTATTCATTGCATATACGCCTGCATTTAATATATTTTTACCAAACCCAACCCATGAAGAACTTGAGTCTATTGTGTTTGTAACTGCAAATGAATTACCTGTACTAATACCACCCGCAATCCACAATCGGCCACCCACAGGGTTGCAAGGACCATGCATCGTATTTACTCCATTCGGCAATACATAAGAGTTACCCAACCCAGTCCATGCGCCAGCCACATTGCCCGCATATGCCAAAGTATTTGCACCAACACCCGCGGAATATGTGCGCGACGCTGATGGGTCATAAAACAGTTGCGACACCGATGTTTGTCCAGTAGAAATTGGTGCCCAGCCAGACCCCGAATTATACGCCAAGGTATTGGTGCCAGTGCCCGCTGCAACCACTGTATTTTGTCCAGCAAACACAATGTCTGTCACCGATGTGGTGAAAGGCGATGCAACAGGAAACCAGGTTGACCCACCATCAGTACTTTGCACCAAATTAGCTGCGCCAGTGCCGCCTGCATAGTATGTGGACACACCGTCGTATGCAACCACACTAATAGTTGAAGTTGTATTATCTTCTGTTGCAACAGAGGCACCCAATGGCGCGGTTGAAGAACTGCCAGCACTTGTTGTGCCCAACAATACTAAATTGTTAGTTGTGATTGGCACTGGAATAGGTGTGGTTGTACCAGTAGGTATCCATTCATGTCCATCGGTTGACGACGCAGCAGTATAGGTGCCTTCACCAGTAGCATACCATTTGCCGTCCGCCGCGGAATAAGTCACCTTCTTGCCGCGAACCGAAAACACCGACAATCCGTGTCCTTCCCACTCAATACCATTGGTAGAGTGTGCCAAAGTGTGTGTTCCCTCACCCACTGCCACCCACAACTGTTGTTCCTGACTCCAATACACGTCATGTGTTGCGACGGTAAAGGGAGATTTAATAGGATACCAGGTTTGTCCATCAAAAGACCCAGCCAACCCGTTTTTGCCAACACCGCCTGCAACATATTTGGACATACGTTCTTGGGCAAACGCTGCGCCTGCTATAGAAAACATATTTGCACTAGGTTTTGCCCATGACCCAGCCACGGTGGGGAAGTTGCTATAGATAACAGTGTTTGTGGTCATCTGACCCACCATCCAAAGTGCCTGTCCACTTGCATCAGTGCCGTAAGACACACTATATCCAGCGGACGATGCTAATCCAGTACTAATACCAGTCCAAGAAGCAGCAACCGTGGGATTTCTACTGTAAGCAACAGTGCTGACACCGCTGCCCGCAGCCAACCAAATAGGAGCACCAGACCCGTCTGTGCCAAATGCAACACTTTGGCCGACACTAAGTGCATTTGAACCCAATCCAACCCATTTGGTTGCATCAGTGGGGTCTCTACTGTAAGCAAGTGCATTCGCACCAGCATCATCCTGTCCAGCGGCCACCCAAATAGGATTGCCAGAACAATCTGTGCCATATGCAACACTAAAGCAAACAGTGGAAAACATTGTTTTGCCCAACCCAGTCCACGACCCGGCAACAGTGGGGTTTCTGCTGAATGCCAAGGTATGGGCAGTACCTGCACCCGCAGCCATCCACAAAGCATTTCCAGAGGCATCTTTGCCACAGGCAACTCCGTAACCAGCGGTAAACAAGGTTTTACCAAGTCCAGACCATCTGGCTGCGGCAACAGGGTTTTTACTAAAAGCCAATGTATTAGTTGCGCCTGAACCAACCGCGACCCAAACATGTTCACCAGAGGCATCCACACCATATGCAACACCCTTGCAATTAGTGGAGAGCACAGTGGCACCCATGCCAGTCCAGCCAGCGGAGGGATTGCGACTGAATGCCAAAGTGTTTGTGCCTTGACCGCCGGCAACCCAAATAGGTGTGCCATTGGCATCAGCACCGTGTGCAACGGCAGCAGCCGAAGTCAAAGGAGAAGTAACATTTGTTACAACACCGTCTGCACTTGTTCCGTAGGCAAGTGAAGTGCCGCCTTGTCCAACCGCGACCCAGGTTTTGGGTGCGGCATAAGTGGCGGGACCATGAATGGTGGTTGCTTCATCAGGAAACACATATTTACCAAGACCTGACCAAGTGCCTGAGGGGGAAGAGGCAAATGAAATGGTGTTAGCGCCTGAGCCAACCACGTATAAACGAGTGGCAGCAGCATCATAAAACAATTGTGTTCCGGAGGTTAACCCGGTGTCAACGGTAGCCCAGGTGTTGCCTGCGGGTGTGTCAGTTGCACCAACCACATAGGCAAGTGTGTTTCCACCAGAACCGCAAGCAACCACTGTGTTGCCGATAAACAAAACATCATTGCCTGATGTTGCAAAAGGGGATTTTAAGGCAAGACGCCAAGTCACACCGCCGTCCAAACTTTTTACAACAGTTGAAGTGCCTAACCCAGCAGGTGTGCCGACAGCATAGTAATTAGAACCACTTGAGGCAGCGGATTTAAGATTGGATGTGTTGCCGTCCAATGTCCAAGTGGCATCGGGGGAAGTAACATAGGAAGTGCCTGATGCGGTTGAGCCAAGGAGAATAAAATTGGACATAGAAACAGGAACAACTGGTTCAGGGGGAGGGGGAGGAGGTGTTGAAGAACCGGAGGTTCCACCGGTAGAACCACCTGAAGAACCGGAGGTTCCACCTGTTGTACCGGAACCTGTAGAGCCACCTGTTGTTCCACCTGTTGTACCTGAACCTGTAGAGCCACCTGTTGTACCTGAACCGGAACCAGTTCCGGAACCGGAAGAACCATTAGAAGGATAAACAACATCAGCGGGCAAAGATGCAATAGTGGCAGATGAAACTAATTTAATAAGTAAGGGTGCGGTCACAGTGCGTGTAATCAATGTAGTTGTTGCAACAGTACTTGAAGAAAAATTATTAGCAGTATAATCCGTATTTTGTGTCAAAGTGGGACCAATGTTATTTGTAGGATTATATTTTTCGCGGTCAATACCAACTTTCAAAGTCACAGTAGTACCTGCAGGAACCCATATCAAGTCACCTTCCACAAAACCATCGGCCATACCCCAGTTTTTAGTGGCAGGGTCACGATTGCCAAAAACATTGGCATCAACAACATAACGCAACAAAGTGGTAATATCGCTAATGGTAACAGCACCAGACAAATTACTGATGTATTGTCCACTGGCATCCACTGTTTCGCCGTTTAACAAACGAACAAAGGAGGCACCAGTAAAATTGTTAGAACCATCAATGCCAAATTCAGAGGCACCTTCAAACAAAGAACTGAAACCACCAACATTACCAAAATAAGAGGAAACATAATTTGTAAAATCACTGTACAAGGTGGAATATTTACCGGCAGAAAAAACTTGACCACCTTTTGTTAAACCGGTAATCAAATCCGCGGAAGAAATTGTAATAGAGCTATTTGCGAAACTGTCTGAAACGGAATTGAAAGCGCCGAGTTTTGCGTTAAACGTAGAAACATCAAGCATGATTTGCACAGAGTCAGTGACATCCACATGTTCGGGAGCCATTGACTCGTATTTTTTAACGTCCGCAAACCCGCGTTCAATAGTAAACCCACCTGATGCTAAGAAGGCATAAACAGCTTCTGCATAAGTGTCGGTTTTCGTCCCAGAATTGCGATTATATGAAGGGTCGACCGGCATTTATAATATTGTATCTTAAAATAATTGTAATATAGACGCTTATTGTAAAAAGGTGAAACCTTACGGTTTGTAAAAAAGTGAAACCTTACGGTTTGTAAAAAGGTGAAACCTTACGGTTTGTAAAAAGGTTTATCAAGCAACGACGCTTAAACTAAATGCTAAATGCATGCTAAATACACATGTCTGATAAAGGTATTATTTGTTTTTTTTATACAAATTTATACAAAATTGCTAAAATTATTATGAAAAAATTGTTTTTTTATAATATTTTTTTTTATCAAAATTCTTTTTCTTAAATTCTCTTCTAAAAATCCTTTTCCAAATCCTTTTCCAAATCCTTTTCCAAAACCCATTACAAAAATAAGTTTAAAAGAAAAGAGGAAGGTTCATAAGGGAGAGCGCCCTTGGCGCTCCACCTCTCGGCACCCCGTAGGGGTGCCTTGAACCTTGGTTCCCTTAAAAGGAGGGATCATAAGGGAACGTAGTTCCCTTATTTAGAGGGCAGAGATAGTAGAAGCAGCCACAAGCTTAATAAGCAGGGGAGCAGTCAAAGTGCGACTAATAAGGGTGGTGGTAGCATTAGTGGTAGAACTGAAGTTGCCATTGGTATAGGTAGTATTTTGGGTAAGAGTAGTGTTGTTAGCGGGACCAATGTTGTTAATAGGCAAGAAAGACTCAGCGTCAATTCCGAGTTTCAAAGTAACAGTGGTGCCGGTGGGAACCCAGATAAGGTCACCAGGAACGAAGCCATCAGCAATACCCCAGTCTTTAACAGTGGGGTCACGATTGCCGAAAACGTTGGCATCAACAGCGTATCTGAGAATTTCAGTAATAGAGCCGATGGTAATAGAGCCAGACAAATCACTGATGTATTTGCCTTCAGCATCAACAGCCTCGCCGTTAAGAAGTCTCACAAAAGAAGCGCCAGTGAAAGTGTTGTCAGAGTCAATGGCAAACTCGGAAGCACCACTGAACAAAGAACTGAAACCACCAACATAGCCGAAGTAACTGGCAACATAGGTAGTGAAGTCGCTGTACAAAGTGGAGTATTTGCCAACAGAGAACACTTGGGCACCCTTGGTAACACCGGCAATAAGTTCAGCAGCAGAAATGGAGATAGAGTTGAAGGAAAAATCGTCAGTAACAGCACGGAAAGAGCCGAGTTTGGTGTTGAAAGTGGCAACATCCATCATAATCTGGACAGCATCGGTCACATCAACGTGAACAGGCTCAGTGGGCATGTATTGGTGGATGTCAGCGAATCTACGCTCCATGGTGAAACCGCCAGTGGCAGAAAGAGCATAAACGGCTTCGGCATAAGCACCAGAGTGGGTGGCATCATTGCGGTTGTAAGAGGGGTCAACAGAAGTCATTTTATAAAACAACATTAGATAAATATTTTAAGCATTTCTAAGAAAACACATTTTTTCCTAAAGGTCGTACAACATTTTAAAAAGAATGCAACATGAAAAATTGCTATTATTCATATCCAAAATTCGCCCATGGTCGTCAAAAATCCGGATTTGCAACTTTTGAATATCAACGGGACCAAAATATTTTCGCGCTTCATATTGATTTGTTAAATCACTTTCCATCATCAAACTAAAGTAAGACCCCTTTACGGAAATTCTTGCTAAAACATTTGGGGACATCATACTATCATTAAACGCGGAAATGTATTGATTATTGACATTATTATTAAAATCGTCCACTGCCAAATAAAGATACCGAATATTGGCTGGTTCAATAAGTGTTTCTGACAAATACGATGTTTTTCCATCATACAAAGCTTTTGTAAACCCGAGATTTAAACCGATTTTTGTTGTAACAGGTACTTTATCGGGGTTGCCATTAATATCGCGAGTAAAATCCAAACATATGGATTTAATTGTATAATCCAACGCACCTGTTGTTTCTAAATAAACTTTGGCTGTGCCAGACCCGGTTTCGGCCACATCTAAGCGAAACCGCACATAATTAAAAATGCTTTCAGGATTTATAGGAGTATTGTCAGCATCTCTAACAGAAACATATGAATTAATTACATTTATAAAATCGCTTGCATTGTAATTGCCATCGGGAATAACAACCACTTTGCTTTCTTCAAATATTTCACCATCCTCAGTCAATTGTTGTTTCACAGATATATAGAAAAAATTATTGCCATATTTTGCAGAAATGCCGTAGAAAGAAACTGGAAATTCAAAGGCAGTAATTTGCATACTAACCACTTTTTTAAACTTAACAGGTAAGTTAATAAGAAAATCCGCACTATTTGTGGTGCCAATATTATCGCGAAACCGGGTATCAATATTGAGATATTTGCTTATCACACGGATTTTCAGAGGGTTCATAGTATCGGGAAAATATTCACTATTATAGGTGTTTATGTAGGGGGTTTGCTCACGTTTCAAAATGTCTTGTAATCTGGATGTTTGGTCAAGATTTGCAGAGCGGACGTCTTCCAGCTGCTGTTTGTCCGCAGGTTTTTTACATTTTACCGCAGTAAGCCAGTCCTTTGCCTGTTCTAAAAACTTGATTAATTCAGCCTTAAATTGTTTACCGATGGTGCCTGATTGAAGAAGTAGCTCACGCATCTCAACCGATTTTAAATCAATTTGTGCAGCGGTGTATGGCTTTGCGGGGTCTAATTGAAAAAAACGTTCTAAATCTCTAAGTGTATAATTATTTATATCAAGGTCAAGGTCAGGCGCACTCATAGTATGTGTATATATCTTTGTTAAAATATATCTAAGTATTTATGGAGGGTTTTTTGCAAATTATAATATATTTATATTATATACAAACGTTTATGTTTTAAAGTATGATCGCAATCATAAGCAAGATCTAAAATAACATCAAATGCATAAATACATCCAACAAATACAACCCCATATGAAATAAAAATTCTATACGGTATTTTTTTATTTATTAACCAATAATGATTTATATCTTTTACAAATTGTAAACATATATAAATAGTGCTAGAAACTCCAGTTGATAATACAAAAATTAAATTTAACATAATAATAGGATAACTCTACCCATACAAAGTATAATTTTAATACAAATCAATTTTTATTTTCAAAAACAAAAATAGAGATTACAAACCCATATAGATAAATAAAAATATTTAATACATAATAATGGAACAATTAAAAATCACATCATTTTATCCAAATAATTATATTTGTTGTCCGGCTGATTTACCGTTTGACGATGGAACGTATGAATTTATAGAAAGACAAGCATTATTAAATTTAATAATAATAAAAAATCATCGCATACAATACCATATTGTTTATAATATGGAACGCAAACAACGTTTAATTACTTGGAAATTTGAATATTTGGAAAAAGACGGAAAAAACGTTGAAAATATTTGGAGACAAACAATGAATACTAACAAATATGATTTATATTCATCAAGTCATTGGGAATATTATCCAGAAGAACATATAGTTCGTAAAGAATTTCAAACAAACGTTGACCAAATGTGGAATAATATTTCAAACCATATTGGAAACTGTCGTGAAAATAATATTGATCCATTTTGTTAATTGTCGGATTTTTGGACAAGAAACAATCCAGTATTATAAAGGCTTTCAAAACGAAAATAAAAAATAATTTTAGTAATAAAAACAAATATAGAGCTATTATAGAAATAATGGGCTTTTACAAATCAATATTAACCGGTGGAAAAGCAATACAAAAAATGCTTATAAATCCTGTTGCAACAAATTCAGTACAAGAAGTGCAATTTAGCGCGGGATTAATAGACACTTTGACAAAGATAGAAAACAACTATGTAGTAAAAATGGCAAATCGTCAATATACAAGCATACCCAATGATATGTTTGGCTACTTAACACTAAGTGACACCATGTTAACATCCATCGGTGCACAAAAAAACAGTAATTTAAAGCTGCTTTTTCAAATTGCTTTAGACGGGTTAACAGGTGCATTAAATTCCAAATCACTGAGTGCTGAAAACGCGGAATTAGAAATTAATTTGGCAATGACAACAAAGAAGTTGGAGGAAGTTTTATCAGGAAAGAACGAAATAAAGGCGATGCATGGTGAAACGTGTGGACAGTTTGCCATTGCAAAAACCTTCAAATTATCACCGCTTTACAGTTACTATATTCATCTTTATGGTATGCCTGCATTTGGTGTGGGCTTTGACCAGAAAAAACTCACATTGGTGAAAGCGATTTTGGCAAAATACAATATTATATAGGAAGGGGTATAGAATTTTTGGGTACTATATTATAATTTTGTTATAATATAGAAATGGTAAGCGTGACAATCGTGGATGCCGACATAACAATAAAGTTTAACAACATGGAACCGAACGGTGCCGACAACGGTAACGGTAACGCACCAAACGGTACTAATACAACGATTTATAGTCCAGTATGTGTGCAGCCAGACGACAGTATAATGCAATTAAAAAAGAAAATTCTCAATGAATTAGGTATTAATAGTCGTGTGGCATATCACGAAATGTATATTTATACAAAAACGGATACTTTGCCTGATTTTTATAAAACCTTTATGCAAGCAACTGGTCCCAAAACCAATTATCTTAATCGGGTTAAGTTTATGCAGTTGTTGTATAACTTTGGAAAAGGCACCGTAGGTGCCGACCACAAAGGCACCTTATCAGTCGGCGCCGTAGAAGGCGCCTTAGAAGGCGCCTTAGACAAAGAAATATTTATGTTCACCGATTTATTAAAAGCAAGCAAAAACAAATCAGACAAGCCTTGTATTGGATTAGGAGTTGAAACCGCCTCTGTGTTTTTCAGCCCAGACCCCAAAAAAGCAATAGAAACAAGTCCAAAAATAGTTGCGCACAACGATTATGATTTATTAATGACACAGCACACACAGTCAAAACATTACTATGTATGTTTAGCAGCAAACTTATTAGGCACCGACCACGACGATTATATAATAAAAACCTATTTTCCATTATTAGCATCCAAATCTATATTTTCAAAAGAAACACTAGAGCAAAAACGTGAGGCATTATTAGAGGAAACACGCCAAATTATGGATCCACGACATTTTACAACATATAAAATAGTGGATTTATTTTATAGAGTAGCAAAGGAAGACCCCATACAATTTGTAAATAATGGAATTAGAAACTTTAAAATTGCATTAAATCCAACTGTTCCATTTTTAGTTCCATTAGAGTCACTATTTAAAAACATACATGCAACCGAAGCCTACAAGCTTATAAAACTCAATTTGGGAGTTCGTCGTGAAAATGTATATCGCGTTTATAGTGATAAAATCAGCAAAACTGGCAGAAAAATTCCAGCACTTCCACGAAATATAATAAATTCGCTCATAAAAAACATTGGTCGTCATAAACAAATATCCGTCTACGTCGCAGAAACCAAATTTGTAATAAATATTGAGGCAGATGGACAGTGTATTGTATCAGGCGATTTAAAACAACCAGCATCATTAGAGGAATTGCAAAAACTATTAACAACACATGTAAATCCCTTTATTGAAATGGTAAACGGATATTTACAAAATAGTGGATACAAACTAGATATGTTTAATGACCTATATAACAATAATGTTGAAATATTATCATTAAATTATGTTGCCTCTATTGGATTGCGAAAAAAGATAGAGCTTAAATCAATTATGGGCTGTTTAACATCGTTGTTTGATATTATTGACGATGACGTATTTAAAACCGCTGAATTGCGTTTTAAACGGGTTGCTAATTATCGCGATATGGATCAACAAACATTGCTTATTACCGAAACTTTGAAACGCACTGGAAAAGAAACTGATGCAGTTGATGCGTTAATAAAAAATCACGGATTAACTATGGAAGAGGCAATGAAACGTTTTACTGTGTATTTGCGTGAAGTTGCAACAAAAAATGTAAATGCATTTGGACAACAAACACAAGTGATAGAGGTTATAGAAAATCCCGGACTTCCCATTTATATTAAAGTGGATATGGTATCTAATACACTTAACTTAACTGTTGATGAAGTGTCGCATTTATCATATCTCAATACACTGTCTGTTTATTTTTCTGCCATTGTAAAAATGTTGCAAGAGCCGAGTAAAGAGGTGAAAAACACTTGTTTAAAGCCAGAGGCTTTGCCAAAGGCGACTACAAAGCAAAATCCTTCAGCTTCAACCACCGATGAACGTATAACAGATGCAAAAGTTCCTGTATTAAGAGCAGAGGCATTTGAATTCAGTCCTGTTTCACCAGATAAATCGGTTGCTGCGGTTACAGATAAATCTGATGATAAAGAAGAACCGACAGCAATTAATACACTAAACAAATTAAATACAAGTGTATTAGAAGAGCGAAATGCATTATCGTCGTCGTCAGATGATTTTGTTGGTGTAGAACAAATAGAGAATGAAGACGGTGTACAACAAAAGTCATCATCATCATCATTGGATTTAACAGGTATTGAAATAGAAGGTGGTGCAAAAGGCACTGACCCAAAAGGCACTGACCCAAAAGGCACTGACCCAAAAGGCACTGACCCAAAGGACTCTGACACAGAGGACTTTGAAGAAGACACAGAGGACTCTGACACAGAGGACACAGAAGAAGATGCTGGCAAACCATACCAACAAAAAAACAAGGATATTGCAAAAAATTCAAACCCTTTTTTATTGAAAATGCAAAAACTTGACCCAGCGGTTTTTCTACAAAGTGAAAAGGGTCGCACAAACGTATATGCCAGAACATGTCAATCCACGCGACAACCTGTTATATTAACCGCAGAGGAAAAGGCCAAAATAGACAAAAAAGCACCAGGTTCATATACAAAAGCAATGAAATTTGGCAGCACACCAGATAAAGAACATTATTTTATATGTCCTCGTTTTTGGTGTTCAAAGACAAACACAAGTCTTACGGAAGCACAAGTAAAAAACGGCGAATGTGACCCAGAATATTTACACGAATTTAAAAACCCAAAAAACCCCATAGAGCATGTGGATGAAAAAGGCAATTATATTGACCATTATCCTGGGTTTGTGAAAAATCCCAAATTAAAATATTGCATGCCATGTTGTTTTGCATCACAATGGGACACATGGAAAAAAGACAAAAACAATAAATGGGTTAAAAACAAACAAATAAAATCAGACACACAAGGTCGTGTATGGAAACGCAAGGCAAAGGGTGAATGGAAAATGGACACAAGTGAATTAGAAAAAGTGGATAACGAAGGCAATTATTGGATACGAGAGGCCATAGATAAGCCCTGGAAACTCAATACAAAAGATAAAGAACGCCCCCGATTTGTTGAAAAATGTGAGGACAAGGATGGCAGTGATAGCGGCGACGACGCGGGTCAAATTGCATCCAACATTTTCAATCCAGAAAAACGCGAATTGCCAAAAGGGCGTATAGGATATTTACCATATGCTGCCCAGCATTTTTTCAATATCAGATATGAAGATGTTGTAAATCCAAACAATGCATCTAGTTTAAAACCAAATGCAAAAACATATTTAAAATACGGTATTGAGCAAACGGATGGCAATTCTTTATTGGCATGTTTGGCAGATGTTGCAGGTAGTCCATCGGTTGCCGCTTTTCGTAAAACTCTTGCGGACAGTGTTTCGCTCGCGGATTTTATTCAATATGGAAATGGGGGTATTGCCACCGCTTTTAAACCCCCCTCTATTATAGTAGGTGACGAACCAGAGGTTATAAAAGAAGCAGGCAAAATAGTATCAGCCACTGTAGACGCCCCTGCAGAAACACCCGAAGAAACCTTGGAAAAAATGGCAGCATTAGAGGTATACAAAGATTATTTGAAGACAGACCGAGTGGAATGTGAATTTATATGGGATTTAATGGCATTTCCAAACAAAGCTTTATGGCAGCGTGGATTAAACTTAGTAATCATGGATATTTTAAACAATGATGTCACTGACAATATAGAAATCGTGTGTCCAAAAAACACCTATGCAAAATACAAATTTGATATAGATAAACCAACATTGTTTTTATTACGACAAGAAGACCAATATAATCCAGTTTATTTATATAAGGCGATAGAGGCCACAACAAAGGTTGTACCCAAATTTGAAAAAACATTTGATAAACATTCTGATGCACCCTCTATGCAAAAAATGTTAAAAACCCTGAACCAAATTCTCAATAATTATTGTGGAGCAAAACCGTCAAATCCACTTATTTATAAATATGAACAACCAGTGTTACTGCATAACCTGATTGATAAAATAAAGGGAAAATACCGAATAAAAGCACATGTTGTCAACTATCAAGGCAAAACGATTGCCCTTCATCTTCAAGGCAAAGAAACCACTGTATATGTGCCATGTTTTCCAACTGCATATGAACAGCCGCCACATAATTTGGGACCTGTAAAGCGCATGGATGATACAACATTATGGAACAGTTATGAACGTACACGCAATGAACTACAATCATTAGGTATACCAGAATTAGAGCCAATGGCCAAAATCATGGAAAATGGATTGGTTGTGGGTTTACTTACTAAAACAAATCAGGTAGTGCCTGTTACAGACCCAGATATGCCTGTATTAGACGACGGGTTACCGACAATGAACGAACATACAGCATTACTTTCTGTAGACACAGTTGACCAAAAGCCTGATAAAGACCGTGTTAAAATAATGCAAAATATATATGTAGAAACCAATTTATACACACTGTTTAGAAGCACTGTCAAATCAGTACTTGAACGCGAAGATAATTATAGATATCGCGATACACTTATGGCATCATTAAAAAAACCAAATGCATTAAAAACCGTGGCTGAAATAATTGTGAATTTAGTGCAAAAAACGGTTGACTTTGTGGAATTTGATGCGCGGTTAGCAAATCGCATGGCAAATAAAGCGGTATATGTTTGCCAAGGAACAACATCCGCGGTATTAAAGGATGGATGCCGATTACTGCTTCCAATAAAAAATATGGTAAATCCAGAACGAGACAATCGCCTTCTTTATTTTTATCGCATTGCGGACGAAATTTTACGCTACGGTCAATATAGTAATTATATATTAAATCCAAAACAATTTTTAAACACAGGTTCAACCACATACAACGTAGATAAAACAGAGTTTATTGCACTTGAAAGTTCATTATCAAGTGAATACTATAGTAATCAAACGGAGTTTAAAATACAGGGTGAAATATCATATGAATTGGCAACAACAGAGAAAGGACAATCATATCCAAACGATATTATAGAAACGGAGAAACCGGCCGCGACCAAAGACCTGTTACATAATTGTATTGATGACCCAGAGGCAAAAATATTAGGCAATAAAGACAGTGTGTATTGGATTAAACATGTGTTTAAACCATCAGCCAAAGAAATAATTTTTAAGGCAACTATAGAATGTTCGTTTGGACCTTTATTACGTATATTGCCAGCCGATTTAACAGAAGATTTGGATGCAGTGCGTAATATAATATGGATGTCATATCGTGAGCATATTGACGATGAAGCCAATTTTGCAAAAGTCATAAAGGTGTTGCGTGAAAAACAGGGAAAAAACAGTTTATTACGTGGTATAGATAGTCCTGACCAATTTGCACAAGTAGTTATGAGTGATAGCTATTATTGCACAACCTTAGATATATTCTTTGTGGCACAACATTTAAATTTACCTGTTGTATTGTTTACAAATAGTGCGGAATTAGATGATATGCAATTAGAAACAAATTGGTCAATTCTTGGATTAAAACATGCAGACAAAAGTGGATCAACTAAATTTCATTTTATAAGAGGTATGCATGCTTCCTCTACAAATAGCATTCCCAAACATCGTATGTTAAACCGAACATACACTATAAACGAATTAGGCGATTTCAAACAAACAATGCAAACCGCAATTTTGGGTAATATAAGTGAAAACAAATTATCTATTGATGAATGGATGAAATTTTTATAACAAACATAAATATAGGGTAATGCCATTGTCAAAAAAAGCAAAATTGCAAAGAGCATTAGCAACACGACGCTTACCAACGCAACGCGCACCAGAGCGACGCTCCACAATAAGTTTAGATGTATCAACAAAGAAAGCTGACTTTTACAATAAATTTGCAAATTTAGAAAACATTGTTGCGCGTAACAATAAAGCCCCAACAATCGTAAATGAATCAAGTAATTTTGTTGTAATTACGTATTGGTGGGGACGTGGAAACAAAAACGCAAATACAGCACGCCCTTGTGCAAGTGATTTTGAAATATTTACAAGTGCTATTGCCAAACTAGGTCGGACATATTTGCAAAAATCAACAAAATCAATTGTGAAAGAGGATTTAATGTATCCATTACCAGATGACACTGAATATGAAAAAGCCACCAAAGCCCAAGAATTTGAAAAACGTGTTTTATCTTCCGAGGCAAATATTCGCATAAAAAAAATTGCAAAACGTTATGCAGAGAATTATCATAAAAAAGTGTGTGAATATTTTGATTGCACATCAAAAACCCTTGCAAAAATAGTTGAACAAAAGAAAGCGGACGGAACTGTAAATCCTGCATATAAAGCCCGTTCGCAAACAGAAATATACGATTTTTATTATGAAATTGGAAAACATATGTTTAACTATATTACAACAACCCATGTACAACTTACAGATTTATTTCAAGAACAAACACAAATTAGCAATGAAATAGATGCATATTATCGCGAAAAAATACCGTTATCTAATGAAATAAAACGTGTTAATAAAGAATTGCACTCTTTAACAGCTTCTACTAACACTTCAAAAAAAGCTTTACGCACAGAACTTAATCGTCTACACAACTTAATGGAAACACTTATAAGAAAGCGAAAATCCATTGGTGACCGAGCACAAATAAATAAGTCCAGCATCAACGAAATAATGGGTAAAATAAAGGCATTTTTTGGACAACCAGGCAGCAGCGCCGGTATAAGCACAGCTATTGCAGGTGAATCTGTATATCAAATGATGCACCGGGAATTACGATACCGCGAACCGATCACATATGAAGCAATGGCAGAGGGATGGGAAACCATTTGTAGAACACAGGGGTGTAACTATTTGGCAATAGAATATCCGGAATTTGCACAACGCGGTGGTTACCAAATGGCTATAAACGCAAAGCCGTTTTTCATAAAAAAGGCCTTAGAATTATGTACAGGTCGCAACGTCGTGTATATTGATACAGACGTTTATTTAAGAATTTATCCGAAAATATTTGATTTACCTAACATTGACTTTATGGCAAGGGGGTGGTCAGTTGACCCAAGGTCATCATGGAGTCAACAAGAATCCATAGAGGTTGACCCATATAATTTTGAAACCAGTGGTGGAATCATGTTTTTTGCACAAACAGAACAAGCAATTAGTTTATTAGATACGTGGGCACAACAAAGCAAGGTGTTTTCACAAGATGGCAAGGCAGATGACCGCATATTATCAATGGTATTTAATGCTAGAAAATATTTGTTATCAATGCGTTTTATACAATTACCAGTGGAATATCTGTGGTTAACATTAAATTATAATCCAATGTTTATGGATGATTTTGGTTATCCACGCAAATATGTGGAAAACCGAATCTATATTGAACATCCAGAATGTTTAACCTCAGAAGAAACTGCCAGCGACAAAGGTGCATCATCCGACCGCACACCCAAATATTATTCTTTTTTGACAAATCATGTTGTTATATCAGAGTTGCTACGTGAAAAATTGTTTTACCCAGATGATACATATACAAGCTGTTTACGAACTTATCTAGATGATTTGAAAAAAATGCATTATTATGATGATGGAAATCCCCAATTATATGAACGCGGACTTGTTACAAAGGGCAACGACCCAGAAGACAATGAGCAACCATTTTATGTTGTTGATTATAAGGACGGTATGGGCAATTATCCATATTTTGGCGACACATCCCTAACATATAATGATGTGTATAGTACAAATATTACAGGGTCTTCAAGTGCGGACATAAAAACCACATTTGAAACAAAATATAAGGTAGAACACACAAATCCAAAATTAGTTCATATAACTGTAAGCACAGATGAAGAAAAAAACACAATTATTAATGACCCCGCATTTATACAATACTGTATGGCAATATTACGCGACGGAGTTTCAGTGCATTACAATCCAACTATGAGTACTAAAGCCCAAATGTTTATGCAAGCAATTCATGAAAAACAGCATGTATATAATAAATTGGATTTTGCATATGCATATGAAGCTGGCATAGACGAATATATAAGTGATTATTTTAGATCGCGTATAAATTTTGATTTACCATTTATATTAAATCCGGGCACAATGACAGGAACCACAGTAACAAATGAATTTTTGGGATGTAATCGCACATTTGCTGACTTATCTGAAATGTTGGGCACAGGAGCATATCAGTTTTTATCACTTATGAGAGTAGGCTATTTGACTGGCTCACATAAAACCACTGAATATAGCCGTATGACAATACGTTTGCCAAAGTCTTTATTACCTGGTGGAAGCAAATCCAGAAAAAGGGTACCCCGATTTATTTGATTATATAAAAACTTTTAATTTAATGTTAATTGCCGTTTTGGGAATAAAGATTAATATTGTTGTAAAAATTGATTATATTTTTTACAACAAAGTATTTTGACAAACACAACAGAGAATGAAGTTAAATTATGCATTGTTTATGGGTTATTGCAATTGTAGCAATTTGGAAAAATTGCACCGATATATTAAAAAAATAAATAATGATGATATTGAATATGCATTTTCACTTGCCTGTGAAAATGGTTTTTTGGAAGCTGCAAAATTGTTGTTATCTGAATATCCCAATATTAATATTTCTAAAAATGATGAACGAAATTTCAGATATGCTTGTAAAAATAAACAATTTAAAATTGCGAAATGGTTATATTCAATAAAACCAACCATTGACATATCCGCCGAAAATGAATATGCTTTTCGGTGGGCTTGTCTAAATGGCCATTTGGAATTCGCACAATGGTTGCTGTCAATTAAACCAACAATTGATATATCCGTCCAAAATGAAAATGCTTTTGAATGCGCTTGTGATTTCGGTCGCTTTGAAGTAGTAAAATGGTTATACTCAATAAAACCAACTATTGATATATCTTCTAATAATGAATATGCTTTTAGAAATGCTTGCAAAAAAGGCTTTTTGGAATTAGCAAAATGGTTGCTGTCAATAAAGCCAACAATAAATATATCGGTTAAATTTGAATATGTTTTTGAAGATGTTTGTGTAAATGGACATTTGGAAGTTGCACAATGGTTGCTCACAATTTATGTTAATTCAACAATAAATTCATTCAAATATATTGAATACGCTTTTATGGGGGCTTGTTACGGTAATAAAACAAATGTTGCACAATGGTTGCAAAGTTTATATCCAAATAAATTTGAAGTTGTTATTGTTAATAATAACATTGTGAATTTTAAAATTAAAAATGAAATTGTATTTGCACATGATACAATTGCATTGACAATTGAAAACAAAGCGGACAATGTTTGCCCTATTTGCTATGATGCACAAGTTGAAGTACAAACTAATTGCAGACACAATTTTTGTATAAAATGCATAACAGACTTTTACAATAATTATAATAGTAATGACAATTGTAAATGCCCTTATTGTCGGCAAATTTTGACTACTTTTAATAAACTTGTGATAACTTATAAGTAATTAAAAATAAAGGAATTAGAAAAATAAATATATTTTTTACAAACAATTAAATGAATAACACAGATATATTTATTAATTATTGCATAGATGGAGAATTGGATAATGCAAAACAATTATATTCAACAACCATAATTGATGTATCCATTGAAAATAATATAGCATTTCGCCATGCTTGTGCAAATGGCCACTTGGAAATCGCACAATGGTTGCTCTCTATTAAACCCACAATAAATATATCCGCTTTTCATGATTATGCCTTCAAATCTGCTTGTGGAAATGGACACTTGCATGTTGCACAATGGTTGCTATCAGTAAAACCAACAATTGATATACATGCTGCATATGATATAGCTTTTAAAACAGCTTGCGAAAACGGAAAATTAGAAGCAGCACAATGGTTGCTTAAATTAAAACATCCATCCATAATTGTATCTGAAAAAACGGTTTGGACAATTGGAAAAAAAGTTCTAAATCAATGTCAAATAAATTTATCGTCCAATTATGATATTGCATTCAGTTTGGCGTGCTTAAATGGCCATATTAATGTTGCGCAATGGTTACTTACAATTAAACCATCCATAAATATATGCGTGGATAATTCTATCTCTTTCAAATGGGCTTGTGAATATGGCCATATTAATGTTGCGCAATGGTTGCTTTCTATAAAGCCTTCAATTGATATATCCGCTTTAGATGAATATGCTTTTAGAACAGCGTGTTTTAAAGGCCATTTACAAGTTGCACAATGGTTGCTCTCTATTAAACCCACAATAAATATATCCGCTTTAGATGAATATGCTTTTAGAACAGCTTGTTCAAATGGACATTTGGAAGTTGCACAATGGTTGCTCTCTGTTAAACCCACAATAAATATATCCGATTTAGATGAATATGCTTTTAGAACAGCTTGTTCAAAAGGCCATTTGAAAGTTGCACAATGGTTGCTTCACATTAAACCCACAATAAATATATCCGCATTTAATGAATATGCTTTTAAAACAACTTGTTTAAATGATCATATTGAAGTTGCAAAATGGTTGCTCTCTATTAAACCAACAATAGATATATGCACGGAGAATCATCTCTGTTTCAAATGGGCTTGCTTACATGAATATATTGAAATTGCACAATGGTTGCAAAGTTTATTACCAGACACATATGAATTGGTCAATGTTGATGATAAAGTAATTTCTTATTTTGTAAAACGTTGTATTCCATACACAAATAATACAATCACTATAGTAACCAAAGAAGATACGGAGTGTCCTATTTGTTATGAACATGTTGAAGTACAAACCAATTGTGGACATAATTATTGCACCAAGTGTATTACCGATTACTATAATAAATGCGATGCAAATTGCAAATGTCCTTATTGCCGACAATTAGTAACCAGTTTTACAAAATTAACATTAACAATTGATAAAAATTAGAAGATAGCGTTATTTATAAAAAAATTGATGGAGTTATATCTTTTTTCATCAATAATAACAAACAAATGAACATGGATGCACAAACTGATTTATTTATACAATTATGTTACGATGGTAAGTTTTCAGATGCAATACAGTTGCTTTCTGAAAATCCAAATATTGATATATCCGCAAATGACAATGAAGCTTTTACATGTGCTTGTTTACATAAACACTTACATATTGCCCAATGGTTATATAAAATTAACCCAACAATGAACATATCCGTCAAAAATGAAAATGCTTTCAGATGGGCTTGTTTAAACGGTAATATAGAAATTGCTCAATGGTTGCTATCTATTAAACCAACTATTGATATATATGCAAAAGACGAGTTTGCTTTCAAACAGGCTTGTGAAAATGGACATTTAAATATTGTGCAATGGTTATTTCCGCTTCGTAATAATCAAACACTTAATTTATTATCAACTTATGAAGAAGGTTTTATATTAGCTTGTGGTCACGGTCACTTAGAAATCGCGCAGTGGTTGCTCTCAATTGAACCTGCCATAAATATATCATCACATAACCACAAGGCGTTTAAAATGGCCGGGTTTAATAGTAAAATAAATGTTGCTCAATGGTTACAGAGTCTTTGTCCAGATATATATGTATTGGTATTTAAAAATAACCAATTAGTAAGGTTTGAAGTAATTGGCTCTATGCCATTTACGCAAAATACGATTAAGCTACCCTTCACAAATAAAGAAGATATGGAATGTCCTATTTGTTATGAACAAGTTGAAGTACAAACAAATTGTGGACATAATTTTTGTAAAGCATGTATTACAAATTACTATAATAAATGCAATACCGATTGTAAATGCCCTTATTGCCGACAACCTGTTACCAAATTTACGAAAATTGTGGTTGATGCTATAAATATATTATAACTATGGTTATAATATAATAAACTTAGTATAGACATATATGTTTTAGTCTTCGTTTGGTATCGCGTTTTTTATTGCGTTTCTTTTTGGATTTTTTCTTGCCACCCTTGAAATATTTTGACAATTTATAAATGTTTTCTGCAGTAATTCCTGTGTTTTCAGATGCATATATAAATGTTTCCAATTCCTTCTCTTTAATGGCATCCTCTATTATCTGTTTTCTCACAAAATTATTTTGAACTTTGTCTAATACTGTATGTCCATATGCATCTCTATAATTTAAATCATTTAATGAATAATATTTTATCAATTCTTTCACAACAGGTAACAAATTATTAAATGTAATAACAAACGTTAAGGGCGTGTTTTTATTATGCTGATATGTAAGTTTCAAATAATCGGTTTTATTTTGTTCAACCAAATAGCGAATATCCGCAATTATTTGTTCTATATCTAATGGATTTTTTATATATACATCATAATAAATAGTATTTGCCAATAACATTTCGCTATAAATATCTTCAGGCAATGGATATACAATTGCATTTGTTATAGTAGCTTCTATATTACGTGATAAACTTCCATTTGCATTAATAACAAAATATAAATCAAACATAAATTGGTTAATTAAACGTGCATTTGAATTTATGAACCCACGAATAAATCCAACCACTTTAATTGTACCAGTATCATTGGTAAAGAGATATGGCACAGTGTTTCTTTCCACATGATCAATCGGAATTGACTGAGCAGTTTGTATGTAGGCATTCCAATCAAAGGTTCGCAACATGCCCGATAAAGGTTCTGGAAAATCCATTATATATATCTGCGTGATTTTTTAATACGTCGTTTGCGATTTTTGCGTTTTTTGCTTTTACCACCAATATAGTGTTTTAATTGGTCAATGTTTTCCGCCGGTAATTCACTATTTGATTTTTTTAATACATATAGTAATGACCCCAGTTTTGAATATGCATGTTCAATTATATTTTTAAACCTGGGATTATACGATCTTGCAATATTCATTAATTGATAATTTCTATAATTTAATTCTTGTTCTGTATAGAAAGAAATAATATAGTTAAAAATATCAATGAGTGAATCATCAGGTAAAAATAAATATCTATACATTATCCACGTCAATGGTGATGTGGATGCTGTTGTCATTTTTAAATAATCAGTGCGATTATTATCAATTAAATATTTAATAGCATGCATAATACTATCGTTATTTGAATCTTCATCCGTATGAAACGCAGCAAAAAGAGTATTTGCTAATATCATTTCATCATGAATATGAGGGGGTAATTCATATATTTTTGCATTGGGCATATATCCAGGTATAGTTCGTGTTATACGACGACCATCTGGCCATACAACAAAATTGAAATTATATTCAATATCACCTGGTTTATGAATAACTTTTATGAAACCAATAATTTTGGGGCCATGTTTTTCACTTACAACAAGATATGGAATTGTATTTGGTTTAACCATATTTAAACTTATTTGATTTGCAGTTTCTAAATAGGCATTCCAATCAAAGGTTCGCAACATGCCCGATAAAGGTTCTGGAAAATCCATTGATTTGGTGTATATATCTATGGTGTAAATTTATTTTTGTTTTCGGGTGTTGTGTTTTTTATTGCGTCTTTTCTTGGATTTTTTCTTTCCGCCAATATATTCACGCATATCATTAAACACAGTGTCATCTATTTGATTCGGTATTTTTTCTGTATCATTAAAATATTTATCAGACGCATAAATAACACCTCTCAATTCACTATCTTTAATTGCATCCTCTATGATTTTAATTTTTTGAGGCGTATTTGCGTCACTTAATGCAGTGTTTCCGTATTTATCAGCATATTTTATTTCATGTGGTAAATAATATTTTATTATTCTTTTGAGAAAATGATTGACTGCATTTTGTTGTTGAAGACTGCTTGCTAATATCATTAATGGTGTCATATGACTAAAAAATATTGAAATTTTTAAATAATCTGTTTTTTCTAGTTCAATTAATCTATCAATAGCAGTGTTCAACATATCATATTTTTCTTGGGTGTGAAAAGAGTTATATAGATGTGTTGCAAACGAATTTGCTAACAACATTTCTTCGCGAATTTCAGATGGCAATTCATAAATATGTGATCCAACTAAAGAAGTATTATGGGCATTTGGAGATTCACGCGATAATTGACCGGTTTCATCAATTAAAAAACACAAATCAAAATAAATATTATTCACTTGAGTTTTTTTAATTTTATTTCCATATATAATTGGAATAAACCCAATGACTTTTGTAGATGCAGTAGGTGCACATCTGCTTCCAACACAACCGCTAGCATTTTTTACAACTAAATAAGGAACAGTTGATGTTTGAACCGAGTTTACATGTATAGGTTTATGAGAGGCAATATAGGCATCCCAATCAAATGTTCGCAACATGCCCGATAAAGGTTCTGGAAAATCCATTACAAATTATATATAATAAACATGTTTTTTATTATATAACTGTTACTTAGACTTTTAAAAAAAACCTTTCAACAACTATCATCATCATCGGCATCATCATCATCATAATCCATATCAGACTCATCATCAATAATATCATAATCATTGTCACAACAATGTTCATCCTCATCCTCCCATTTATCATAACGCAAATCAGTCAATGGCTTGTCGCTAAGTTGCATCATTCTATAAAAAAACACATAAACCCCTGTATTTGACAAAAAAGGCACAAAGGTATCTGCAATCAGGTCTGCAATACCCATTTGCCCAGACTTACAACAAAGATATTTTTTATGGTTGTCAAATAAAAACCCTGTTCTGGCTTTATTTACCCAATCCGCCTTTGTAGCTCCATACATATGACCCTTGTCGCAAGGTGCACCCACATTTAATGTATAAAGTTGTCCATCGGCTGCTTTCAAACACATATTACACGGATTTTGTTGTTCATATACAAGTAAATGTTGAATAGGCGCATCTCTTATACAAGCTTTATTACTACGTGTAGTGGCTTCAAATGAAACCACTTCAATAAACCTATATATTGAATTAAATACATTGGAGTTTTGAAAAATCAACACAAAATCATTATCAGTAATCATTGGCTTAAACCTCTATAAAATATTATTATATCTACGGCGATGTCTTTTGTAGTATAGTGTTTCTATATGTTTTTTACAAATCATTCTACTATATATCATTCTCTATTTCAAGTTCAAATAACTCAGTATTTGGTAAAACACGCAACACAGTTTTTTCCAATACATGTATTTTTTTAGGGAAATAATAAACACCCTGTATTGGTGGCAAACACAACGTTTCAGACCCACCACGTATTTTGGCAAAGGTATCAAACAAACAATTATCCTCTGTGAAATCACCACAACTTAAACATCGTGTATCAACCTCTATTTTTTTAGTAGCATAATCATAATATGTATGTCCAAACAGGGGATTAAACAGTGCAAAATTGCGAAGTCCACGACGCAACATTTTTTCAGACTTGTTACAACAAAGCAATTTTGTTTTATAATATAATCGCAAATAAGGGCGAAACACTGAAAACAATGTTTTTTTATAAATAGTGCTTTGTATCTCTATTGGCGCAAAAGGATTACTATATATTTTTATCATCAACAATATGTCCGCCACAATATCCACTGTAATATGTGTGTCTTTTGCAACCAACGTTTCAATATAATTGTGTAACAATAGTGTTTGATTTTGGTTTGAAAACTGTGATACATCAAAATCCGCCTTTAAAAAAGCCAGAAACAATTGGTTTATTAATAGGCGTGGACAATAGGCAAAAGCAAATGCATAAATTGAATATAGATGTGTTTTATCAAATTCTTTATTTGTAAAGGGATTACGTGGCATTTTCGGACATGGATACCAATTGTGTGTTACTGCCAATAAAGACGTTTTTAAAATATTTATTATGTCATGAATGGAAAACTTATATATACAATTGTCTTGCAACAATTCAATTGTAAATCTTGGAATCAAGGGGCTTCCGCATAAGTCTTCATCCATATTATGTTTAACTTTCCTTTTTAAACTTAACTTGCGAAAAACGCGATTCAGTGTCCAATAACATTTTTGTGCCTTATAAAAATGGCCTTTATCGTAAAGACCTGTATATAAATCAAATTTGGTTTTTAATCTGTATGCTGGATTATTTTGCGGTACCTGTCCACCATTACAATGATATGTTGATAAAGGTGTTGTTAATAATTGCACACAACAAAACTTACTATATATATTATAAAAAAGTGTATGTTTTGATAGCATTGTGCGGTTGGTGTAATATAGACAAATAATATTATTTGTCTATACCGGTTTCATAAAAAAATACACTTCACTAAGTCACTCTCTATTTAAAAGATTTCATATCCATCATCTTCACAAGCGGCTACTACATTTGCGGATGCAGCCAAATGTTTTACATTATTATCCATTCTAATGTTTGCAGCCGAGCAAGCATCTTCCTTTCCAATTGCGCCAAATAGTTCTTCAATGCGGTCTTGCACAGATGTGCGATCCATCGCACGTTCTTCCATATCCATAACAGAATTCATATCCAACAATAAACTAAATGCATTTGTGCCATAGTAGCCAGGTTGTCCACACATAACATTTGCAGAAACACCGCGCATTTGGTCAAACTCGCCGTGTCTACTGGCATCTAAAAACATTTCAGTATGCATTTCATAAGTACTTTTGGAAATGGGACCAGTGTCGTCATTCAAAATACCAGAACGATGAATAGATACCAAATCTTTTGACACAGCCATTCGGTCAGCTAATACACTCAAGTGATGATAATTCACATATGCATCACTGGCTTCCATCACCTCCACCATTTCACTCAATATATTGTTCCTCACGGCTTCAATGCCAAGCACATTATACATTTCACGAATATCGTTACTATAAGTGCGAGTATAATCAATAAAGTCAGTTGCAAAAATATCCAACAAATTTGAACCAGTGGTGTCCAATACCCACGCCTCTTTGCGAACATATTTGCCGTCTTCTTTCACAACCATATCCTTTACTACTCGTGGACTAACATTTGTAATTTTCTTAATACCACGTAATACAATATTATTTAACACGTTGTCTTGGAAATTTTTCAACATATAAATTTCGTCTGACTGGTCTAAGGCTTCTGCATAGGCAACGCCCTTCTTCTTGCCTTTATTAAACACTGATGAACCAAGTCTCAGGCGAAATACTAAATTACTGGAATTCATATCACTGTAGATACAACTAACTTCACTGCCATGCACAGAATTAATTGCAAAATGAATATCGTCCATTGTAATGTTTTTGTCCAACAAAGTTTCCGCGTCAATTTCCATTCTGATAATCCATTTTGAACGAGTATTATCTGCCTGTTGTTGATAAACCTCGTTGCACTCATTTGCCATCTGGTCAAACAAGAAGAATTGGTCAATAAGCGCAGCATCTGAATGTATTTTGGTTGCATGGTCATTGGGGTCAAAGCATATTTCCACGGACTTTACTACATCCACTAACTTGGTGTGTTGCAACATATTACAATAATTGGCTGCTTTGTCCTTGTCATGCTGGTCTTGTGGTCTCAAATAAGCGGTGACAGAGGGTTTGTCGGGGTTTTTAGTCAATCGCAAAATTTCTTCAATACGCGGTACGCCGCGGGTCACGTTTGACTTACTAGCCACACCAGCAAGATGAAATGTATCGAGGGCACATACACCATTCATGCAGTCAAAATTTCGTGTGTCTTCAACAGTTAAGTCATATGCGTAAGGCGTGGTATTCGGCACCTCCTCAATAGAAACTATTTTATCAAACTCAATGTCTCTGCATCTACCGTCACGCGCCTCCATACGCAAAACACCATCAACCACATTGGGAATTAACAAATCGTCCTTGCAATATTCATATTTAAATGTTTGTGTTAACAACTTACTAATACGTTCGTTTTTATATCCAATTGTAAAACGCAACATTTGACCAAGTTTAATTGCCTGGTCGTTTCTAATATCCAAAGTGTATCCTTGTTTAATATTGAGAGAACCGCGATTATTCGTTTCACGCTTTTTGGGCTTATACATTTTGGACAAAACGCCCAAATTCTTCAGCATTACTTGAACACTTGTAAGCATTTTATGTGAAACGGAATGAACAGATATAGCAATAACTCTATCTCTGCTTATACACACACACCCATCCCCGCCAAAGTAGGCGTCCATAAATCCCAAAATGCACTCACGGTTGGAAAACATAATTTTGTCAGAAATAAACTTGTTATGGCTCAATTGTCCACACAAGGCCTTAAGAATATGCACCAACACAGTGCTATAAATACGAATATCCTGGCTTGTCCATCCCTCCTGAATTTTGTCTTTATGGGTGTAAATCTTGGTTGTCAAGTTATGTTTCGCGCACCAATCCTCAATCGGTTTCAAATATTCATTGTCATTGTTGGAAATAGACACTTGATGCTTAGTCATACAACCCTCCGCACAATAAGCGCCCAACAAATATCCGAAACCATAATCCATCTCAATAAACTCAGGGATTTCATAATTACAAATAGAGTTAGTCATAGTGTAAACACACCCAGGCTTATATTCCACGCGCACTTTGGATTCCTTCTTTTTATCTCCGCCATTTAATGCACAATAGGCACTGTCACTGCGTTTATAAGGTAACACAAAGGTCTTATTTGCGTGTTTCATCCACCAATGATACTCGTTCATCACACTCCTGGCTTTCTCCATCTCAGTTCCATAAATGTATTCAGAAGGAGGCAACACTTCACGCAAATCCAAATGGGTTTGAGGCGCAAAGTCCAATGCCTTCTTTGACACAGGCAAGTAATCGCCCACTTTCAAATCTTTGCCATCAATGCCTTGAATTTTGCCATCAATAAGCATCAAGAAGGACTTTGCCTTTGTCGCAATAATCTCACGATTGCCTTTAGTAGTAACTTTCAACATAGTATTTGAGCCATCTTCATTAATAACGGGGTGTTTAGTAACCGCCTCAATGCGTCTCCATACAGTTTGTCCATCCTCAGTTGCACTAGGCACTTCATAAAACTCTGACAACTCCGCATAGGTGGTGTCCTTGTCCGCCATATAATCAATCTTGCGGCAGGTTTCAATGCCCCATTTGGCAAAGTCGCCGATTTGCACAGCTTTAATAATACCAGCACTGTTTCTCACCAATATTTCGGTTTCATATACAAAAGAATTCAAAGTCAACTGTGTGGTGGGTTCACCGATACTTTGTCCAGCAATTACGCCGACCATTTCACCGGGATTAATCACAGACTTTTTGTAATTGAGAACAACGGTTTCCAATAGGACTTCCAATGCCTTGCGATTAAATCGCTTATGCACCAACAAATCCTTAGGAGACAGGTGATAATAATAAAGCACTTCAAACAGCTTGTTGGGTTTGCAAAAGGCGGACATCATCAAGGTTTCATAGGTTTCATCAATCATTTGAAACGCCTCCAAAGGAGTAATGTCCACAGTGCTATTAGAGCCCAATCCAAACTGTCCTTGCGCATTCATAATAAGATTATGAAATGATACTGGTGCCATCACCTTGTCTTCATTTCTGTAGTTAAATACATTTTCAACAAGGCTGTCACGCACATTCAACATATAATCAATATATTTCTTGCAATATCCGCGGGCATCATCGCGCTGCTTCCTTAGCCGCGAAGCGGCTCCCTTAGTATAGACATGTGCCATATCGTGTTCACCATCGGTTAATCCAATAATGTCATAGTGCATATAAATGTCCTCCACAGACATATTGACAATGGGAATGTTTTGGTTTTCAATGCGAGTGGGGTCAGTGTTGTCCTCACCATAAGAGAATTGCACAATCTTGCCCATATTGTTGCGGACAGTCATATCATATTCCACTTTAAGGTCTTCCAAACCCTTGACCAGACGGCGCTGAATATATCCGGTTTGACTCGTTTTGACCGCAGTATCAATCAAACCCATACGACCACCCATAGCATGGAAGAAGAGTTCGGGTGCGGTCAAGCCACTGATATAGGAATTTTCAACAAAACCGCGAGCACCAGGACTGTCATCAAATTTGGAAAAGTGTGGCAAAGTTCGACTATCAAACCCATAAGGAGCGCGCTTGCCATCCACACTTTGCTGACCAAGACAAGAAATCATTTGTGAAATATTGACCATATTGCCCTTAGACCCGGATGCAACCATAATAAGGAAGCGGTTATTAGCACTAAGACTTTTCTTGGCAATCGCGCCAGTTTGGTCAGTGGCTTTATTAAGCAGACTTCGCACTTGGTTTTCAAATTCAACACTATTACTGTTGCCAGTTTTATTGTCAAACACACCCATATGAAGTTTATCGGTCAACTGTTGCACTTCAGTTTTCTTGGCAGAAATAACGTGTGAAATTTCGTCGTAAGTTTTCTTATCAGAGATAAGGTCGCTTACACCAACACTGTATGCACTAGATTTCATATATTCAGTAATAACTTGCTGAAGGTCGTCAATATAGTCAGCACAAGCCATATGACCAAAATCATTGCAAATACGTCCAAGAATGGATTTTGCAGTGGAAGCAATCATTTGACCGCGCTTATATTCGCCATTCACAATTTCCAACACATTGTTGCTGGTATTATAATCGTCAACCTTGTCGTCATACTGTTTCGTTTTTGTTTTCAAAGTAAGGGGGGGAGTAATCTGAGAAAGGATATCAAAATTGGTAATAGACTTTTTGCCAGCCAATTTGGACACATCCACACGGGAAAATCCCATAAGAATGTTCATTGCCTCTCTCGGAGTAAATTTAATATCAGGTCGCGTAAACCGGTAAGTGCCCAACATGGAATCTTGATAGATACCAATAAGAGGCGAATTACTGGAAGGACTGATAATTTGGTAGGGAATTGCCGCCAAATGTCGCAACTCTGTTTCAGAGAGCACATTTTGCGGGTTATGCATGTTCATCTCCATGAACTACCTTATGTTTCCATAAGGAGTAGACTTTACCTTATGCCTCATCAGGTTGGTTAGACCATCATATGAGACCCACTGTCGTCAAGTCGTTTAACCTTCCCCATGCTCTAACCTATGAATGGTAATAAACACACATTCAATAACGAGTGTAGGGGCTTGGCTGCGGATTGCCCAATCCATCACATTTTTACCATACCCGAGTTCTATATCTCGGTCATTTGTGCGTTTCCGTCACAAACTGGGTAGTGATTCACCAATTTATTAGACTGGTTTGGCTCTAAGGTGGTTTCCCGCAATTTGGCAGTGTTGCTAGTTGTTAATTTGTTTTTTTCGTTTAATAATTTTAAAAACTCAATTGCCCGTTCTTTTATTTTTTCCATTGGTTCTATTGTGGATTTAAATTCTATAATTATTTTATTTAATCGTAAATACCAACCAATTTGTTGTCCATTTTTATTTCTTGGAGTTATATATTTATCAAAATCAAATTCATTAATTATTTCTCTATAATTTTCAAATTTTTTCAAATGTCGTTTTAAGTGAGTATTAATATTTCCAACTGATACTTTTTCACGAAATTCATAGCACGGCAAGAATGAATTGCAACTTGTATTAATATTATATCCATTTGGCACTAACGAATTATGTTTGCGTATTTCGTCGGTTTCCACACGGTTTGCATCAGCAACTGATGTATAGCATATTAATTCAACTTTAAAATTATCTTTTCCATGCGTTCGAACTGCGTTATTTAATGCATTACAATGATATTTTTGGCGAGGTATTGCTTCTTTCATATGTTCTTTAAATCTACCCGCAATGCCTTTTGGGTAATATTTATTATTACATTTTGTATGAGACACAACCTGACCAATATAACATTTATTTGTAATAACATTTGTAATTTTATATATTTCAACCCATCTTAAACTTTCATCATCAATAATTTTGTTTTTCAAATCCAAATTAAATTCCATGACACTACTTTAAGTTAAGCAATTGTTTTTAAGTTATTTTCAAATAACAACTAACTAGGGAGTATCACGTTTTTAACGCTCCCTGTTGGAGACAAGACGAGTTATGCTGTCATTTTTCCATCTCCATCGAAGTCGGCATTGTACGGTTTAGTCTGTCAACTTAACATTTTGTTAAGTTTCAATGCCATACCTTATGTTTCCATAAGGAGTAGACTATATCTTATCCCACATCAGGTTGGCTAGACCATCATTTGTGAGCCACCAGCGTTTAGTCGTTGAACCTTCTCCATAGTCTTGCCTTTAATCAAGTGTATTCAAAACAACTTAACTAATAACGACGTTAGGAGCTTGGCTGCGGATTACCCACATATACGCCACATTATTACCATACCCGAGTTCTAATCTCAGCCGCCTATAAGTTTCCCAATAGGTTTGGTAGTGGTTCTGCTATTTATTAGATAGCATCGTCTTTGGAGGGACTTTCCGAACAATTTGGAGGTGTTGCTGCAGAAACACTTTGTTCTCTGCAACTAGGAGGTGGCACGTTTTTAACGCCTCCTGTTGGCGACACCAAATCTATCGCACACATTCATTCTAAATGTGTCCCCTTTTTGCATAATTTTGGCAATATGGCACATCATACTCATACGATGCAAACTGGGTTGTCTATTGAAAAGCACTGCATCACCGTCCATCATATGTCTATGGACAATGTCGCCGTTTTCCAACACAATAGACATCCTGTCTCTGTAACGCAATGAAATATTATCCCCATTTTTTTTCTCCAAAATTTTAGCACCGGGGTAGACATCCGGTCCGTTTTGAACCAGTTTTGTCAAGAAATCACGATTGCGGTCATTCACCACAATCGGTTTCGTTAAATTCATAGCAACTTTTTTAGGCACACCCAATTGTTTCGCGGACAAATTGG
>JACCDP010326432.1_pt1 | contig 37657 bp, 49 predicted proteins | sample 7445841 | NCBI WGS metagenome assembly JACCDP01 (sample SAMN15323441, study PRJNA562643) | freshwater metagenome | isolation source: river surface water | place: USA:Blue River Watershed | collected 2017-08-17 | reverse complement strand
TTCATTCTCCCCTCCACATTCCAATGCCTACCCAGATCAACGCAACCACTACCACCCACACCGCAATGTCAATCATTCCTGCCTCCGCCTGATCTCGTCCAACACCTGCTCCCTGGTAAAAGACCTATGCTTTTCGATGCACCACAACATGCCATTGGCTGCTTTCTTGTTCGGCCTGGTGGATTCCACCAGCGTCACGCAGCACTCTAGGCAACTTAATCGGTACTGCCCCCACCGCCTACCCGCCCGGCTTTCGCAGCCTGGACAAATTCTCTGATCATCTGCCTTGCCCGCTCCGCTGCCGCCGGATCTGCTGGCTTCTCCGGTGGCGCTGGCAGCGCTGTCATCGGCTCGGGTATCTCCGGCCATTGGTTCTTTTTGATCTCCCGCTCCAGCGCAATCTCCCACCTGGTTTTGACCTGCGGATAACTGCTGCTCTTCAATTCGTACTGCAAATAGGTCATCGCCCAGAAGATTGCCGGGTGCGACCACTCCCCTTTTTTTCCGCATTCCCTACTCCTGATTCCCACTATCGCTTCGTGATATGCCCTCTCTGGCTCTATTTCGGGCCTACACGCCGCTAAAAATTCTGGGAGAGATGGCGGCCAGGGATACTTCCTACGAACTGCAGCAAGGCCCGTTTGGATGGCCGCAGGGGTTATTCCGTCCTCAATGAATGCCTCTGCCCACACTTCGCGCCAATTCTGGATCTGTCCCTCGCTGCTAAATGCGGCCCGCCACCGGCTGGGATACAACCCTTCCAATCGGTTAAACAGGTGATCCATCAGACTGATGCCCAACTTTGGGTGAACTGCCAGCCAATTACTGGCCTGGGGTGATGTCAATAACGACATTCTGTTCCCTCCCTTTGTTGACAAATGCAAATGGATCAAACTTTTCTGTCTTGCCCTGGGCCTTGTTTACCCACTCCGCTTTAAATCCTTGCCAGCCCCTAGCCACGCATTCTGTGATTGCCTGGTTCAATGTCCAACCTGCCTTGTTAGCCTCGCGCTTGATGGCCTCCAAGGCCGTGCTGGTCAACGGTGACCTTTTGGCTTTCCTGATCGCTAAGAAATCCTCCCAGACCTTTGCCTCAACTTCACCAGGCGCTTCTGCGCCTATAGTCTTTTTATTGGTTATTGAGTTATTGGTTATTGGTTTATGGTTAGCATTGCCTTTGGATTGCGTTTGCAATGCGTCCGCATTGCGTTTGCTCCACCTGGATTCCGCCGAGACCCGCGCCTTTGCTGACTTCTCCCGGTATTTCTCAATGTTCTTTTCGCACCCCTTGTGAATCCACCCATCGGCTGTCAACAAAAAAAAGTTTTCCAGCACCATTAAAACGGCTGCTTTTTCGTCCCTTGTGCGAGCGCTATGCGTCCGCATAACGACTGCAGGATCTGTCGGCAGCGGCTGCTCGTTTAGGTAATAGGTGTCTATCAATTGCCGGTAAGCGCCATGCTCCAGCAGGGTAAGGTGAAAAGTATCTCGGCGGTAGTCACCGATATTAAACTGATAGTAGTGCATACAATCTCCATAGGTGCTGGCCTATCCGGTGACAATTCCGGCAGGTCAGCCCGGTTAAGGGTTTGATTCGGTCAGATAGACCAGCCCAATGGAGACTGCATATCTGACCCGCATTGCGCTTGTCACGGCGCGTTGATTAGGATTCTACCTGCTCATTGAATCGCATAGCAACAATACCGAAATGCCGCTGCATCTCGATTGCGTGCTTTGATGGCACACGGCCACGCCTGACCCATTGGCTAATGTTGGACTTGTGAATGCCCAACACAACGGCCAATTTGGTCTGGCTGCCCGCCATCTCAATAGCCTCGCGGAGCGCTGCGGGTTTTTCTTTTATCATTTCGGATGTCCCTAAAAATAACTACAGCCGGTATTGTCAACATTATTAGCAAAAAAATCCAGACCTGTTGCGCTGCAAGATGTGCGACAAAGTAAGTCATTCGCCTACCTCCTTCACAATCAATTGAACCCTTACCGGATTGGCATTCTTGTAAAAATCGCCGCTTGCCGTGTTGACCTGCGCCAGACTTTGCAATGCTGCCTTCCTAGTTCGGAATAGCCAGGTGCGGGCCGGTTCGTCCGGCTCACCCTGGGGCTTCCAAACAAGATTGCCATATCTGTTCTTTAATGCCCAGCACTTAATTTTGGCAGCCATGATCAAAACGGGATGTCATCATCAAGGTTATTGATCGACTTCTGCGGCTGGTATCCGTCCGCTTTAGCCTTCTCATGGGGTGTCTGCTCAGACCGGCCACTAATCAACTCGACATCCATGACCCTGGCCCGCAACGATGTAGCCTGGCCGCTGCCATCTTTTTTGTCATAGGTCTCAATGTGCGGCTCACTTAGCACCACATGCACCTGCGATCCCTTGGTCATGTAGGGCAACAACTTCTCTGCCCGGCTGCCCCAGAATGCCGCCTTGATCCATTGTGTCGGGCGCTTGCCATCCTGCTCCCGCTTGCCGTAATTAAACGCCAGGCTTAACTCCACAACGACATCACCCTGGGGTGTATGCCGCACTTGGGCATCATTTCCAACTCGCACAACTCCAGACATCAACATTATCCAATCTCCTTTAGTTTATGGATTCCTGCTTGGGTAATTTGCCAGGCAACAGCCAGGCGGTTCGACTTCGTTTTCCGTACCATGCCAGCATCCTCGATGTAGCCATGCCGCATCAGGGTGACCCGCATGGGCCTGTATGAATTGCCATCTATTGACATCAGCGCCTGGCCTTCCTCATCTGTCAGCCCTGCCAAATGCTGCCCAATCACGGCCAACAATCCATGCGTCCGCACAGAAAACTTGGGCGCTGCGGCTGCTGCCGATGCCCGGCTGGTGGCCGAGTGCCGCTGGTGTGGTGGGTAGGTAGCATTAAAATCAATTGCAATCTGCATAGCCCGCTCCTTATCTGTGGTCATTTTTGATCTGCCAGAAATCAAGTAGCCGGGTAAACATCTTCCAGCCCTTCTCAAGATCCTCCGCAGCCCATTCAACTACCTTGACCACGCCTGGGTTATTGCGCGAGACAAACACATTGGCGCACCTGGCTTTGGGCATAAGCAGCCCCATGCGGTAAGCAGCCAACTGCATCATGTGTTCGTCAAATCCCTGGACATCATCATCTGGCCCAAACTCTTTGGTCTTGATGTCAATAATCACCCCGTAATTGCCCTCAATGCTGACAGCGTACATATCGCACTTGCCGCCATAGCCCAATGGGTGACCAAAGGCTTTCTCACAGATCCACTCATGCTTTCCAAAATGCTTTGCCACAGCGGCTGTATACGCATCAATATAGGCTGCGTATTCGTCACCATAAGACTTGCCCTCAAACGCCATCTGAATGGCTGCATGGATTCGCGTGCCTTCCTCTGCCGCTTTCTTTCCGGTCTCGCGTGAATCCTCCATGATCCGATCCAGGTAATCGTCCTCTGTCTCGCCATCTTTCCTGGGCAATGTCATCGCGGCCAGCAATACCTGCTGCTGTTTCCAGCGCTCCAGGCCGGGCGCTGCGGCCACCTTCATAACGGTGGTGACACTTGGAACAAGATCCTTAGTCCTGGCATCGCGCAGCGTGGTGTTGCGCTCTTTGCCATTCTTGCCGGTCACGGTGTAGCAGGGCTGGCCTGCACGGGTGTACCAATGGCCCGCTTCGCTGGTGTATGTCTTTTCAGTCATGCTGCCCCCAATGCTTGTTTTTTGTTTTCGTAGATTGTTTTGAATGCTTCCATTGCATCCTGGTCACCGGCAGCCTGGGCCAGACGGTAGGCAGCAGCAAATGATTTCTTGGCTGATTCCATGTCGGCTGCGCTATCAATGGCTGCCAGGTTATCGGCCAATGCCTGCTTGCTCATGGCTGGCTTTTGCTCATGCTGTCCATCTGATTCTGATGGCAGATCCTCACCGGCAAACACCTTAATACCCAAACCGTGGCAGGCAATCGCCTTGACCAGGCAGCGCATCATATTTTTATTGACAATGAATGCGTCAGGATTTTTGACAGCCTTGTTGGTGTGATCCATGACCGGCAGATGCATGGTCATTGGCTTGCCAAATGCTGTCACCGTGCAAGAAACCATTAAAGTCTCAGCAAATGCCACGGGCGCGTGGAATTCCCAGGTAGCCGTAGGATCTGCCTGCATCAAGAAATCCACGGCAATGGGCCAAGATAAATAGTGCAACTTATGTGGGCCTTTCTGTTCTACCCACTTGCTGACATCAATGGCAGCCAGTTCTTTGTAGTGATTTGTCATGTTGATCTCCTTACAGTAAACACATTAGAAAAATTAAACCGTACACAAATGGCGCTGCAATGATCGCGCCTAGCAATGCTTTGGTATCTTCGCTCATAGTTCCTCCACAGTAATTTTGTATTGCTTGCCATTGCGGTCAGCAACAAACAAGGTTTTCATGGTGCTGCGTAACGCGCCATCTTCGTCCAGATCAAACTTGACAGATCCACAACCGGCAAGGATGTCGTTGTCTGGCGTGTTGATGGCCTGCTTAATCTTGCGGGCAATGAAATCGCAGTATGCTGGCTTGATCTGGTAAACCTTTAACTGCTCTTCCAATTGCTGCTGCTGCTCTAATTGCTGCTGATGAAATTCTGCTGCTGTCATGGCTGTCTCCTTAAATAAGTGCTTCAATGTCACGAGTAATAGAATCGATGGAATTTGACAAACGGTCATATTCATCTTCTTGCTCTGATGTGTAGTCACCGGGCAATGCCTCAAGTGCATCGCGCTGCTTGTAAAGCGCTGCCCGCTGATCTTCTAATTTGACAATGGCATCGTTATTGGGATGCACATCGGGTGTTGTGTAGTAATCTGGTACAAACATTTGAACCCCCAGGTCTGCCGACAAAGTTTAGAAAAAGTAAACAACGGAATCAATTGTAGACCTATTTTAGAATCTGTGTCAACTTTTTTATAGGTATTTTCCCTAGGTAGGTTACCGAAAACCTATGGGTAAGTTAAAAAAAACCCCGGCGCTTGGCCGGGGCAAAGGCCCAAAGGAATAGGGCATGGAGACACAACAGAAGAAATTTAGGCTACTAGGCCGGGCAGGTATACCGTCTTGCCATCTTTCTTGGTGGCTGTCAGGTTCTCTTTTTTAAGGTTAGTCGGGTTGTACGATACATGTACCCAGCCAGAATCCAGAATGCCTGGGGTGTAAAACTCTAGGATCAATTGGGTGTAATCCAGGTTTTCCATGATCCACACAGCCAGGTCAGCGTTAGCCACGCCAGGGATCTCGATGTCGGCTGCCTGCCCACGGCAATGATCGCTGGTCTTAGACCCGCCCACGGCTGCATTGACATCCGGGTGACGAAACCCGCTATTGACCTTTACGCCCACGCCATAGTGGTCACGGACGGGCTGCAGCACCTTCTCGCATAGTAGGCGCAGGGCAGCAATTTCAGTTTCGCCTGGCGTGTTTTCCATGCCGTGGCGCAGGGCTGTCTCAGATTTGACCATTTCGGTCAGGGAAAAATTAGCGGTTAGGTTCATTTCTTTTTTTCCAGCAGGTCATCTAATTGAGCGCTTTTTTCTTTGCTGCCTTGGCTCGATCCAAAGTAATAGCCAAGAACCATAGTCATTGCAGATGTCAACGCGCCAAGCACATAGATCAAAATGTCTTTGGATTGGGCATTGACCTCTACAAAAATGATGACCAAAAACAAAATAAATGTCAGGGTCACAGTACCCAAAGCCAGGATTGGTGTGACTATCTTATTGATTGTTGGCGCAAACTGGCTAGTCGCAATTTCAATTTCTCGCTTGCGGGCAGAATCCATCTCTTTGACATGGGATTCCAGTTCTGCCAATTGGCCTTTCTGGGCCATCTCCATAAGTTTAGCCTGGGCTTCGGCTTTGGCAGCCGGATCAGGCAATACTTTGTCTAATACTTTTTCGCCAATCGATAACAACGCTGCAATAGGTAACATCACCAGGCTCCAGTCACTTTAAGAATTCCATAAATAATTGTGCCAACCGCAAAAATAATTAGCCAGGTTAGCCGCTCTTCCGCACGCAATCTTTGAAATTCGTGATCAAGTATCTTGCGCTCTTTTCGCATCTGAGTGACTAACGCTTTGACCTCTGTCACCGCGCTCTTGCCAAACTCGCGCTCCATGTCTTCATACATGCCCTCTTCGGCAGCACGGATCTTTCTTACCTCGCGGTATTCAGCAGCAGCATCGACAAATACCAGGTCACCACGGCGCTGCAATTGCAATTGTTTTTTCTTCCAGGCCACACGGGCGCGGGCCTCTTCGTCAAGAAAACTGTTGACTTCTTTGCCGGTCTCTTTGATCTCTCGTCCAACCTTGATGGCCTCTTTGATGCCACTTAGCGCTTGCCGCGCTACATCGGCTGGATTGCCTGGTGCTTCAAGCATCATCTCCCCCTGTTGATTTTTTCTTAACTCTGGGGGTGATTCGGTAGCCTATTCTTTGCAGCCATATTCCCGCTGCCATCAGAATGGCTGCCAATGATTTCATAGTTTCGCTACTAATCCAATCAGTAAATTGATGGCCCAACCCATTGCACCGATCAATGCGATGGCCGCCCCAATCAGCCCCACCTCGATGCGCTTTAGCCTGGCATTGCTAGCCCTAAACTGCTGCTCAATGCCTCTGTATCTTTCGGCACAGACCTGCTCATGCGAGATCAGTTTCTGCTCCATAATTTCAAAATCAGGTGTCATCGCTTACTCGTAAAGAATGTTGACATAACCGGCATCAAATGTATTTGTGCCGACCAATGTTGTGATCCTGACTTTAGTCAAAGTATCAGCAATTTGCTTGTGTCCTGCAGCGCTTATTGTGCCATTAGGATATGCAAACATGCCACTAGCAGACCACCGATTACTTCCCAATAATGTAAACACCATTGATCCGCCCAGAGTGTATGACGGGTTACCGTTAGCAATGACAAATCCGGTAGTCGATGTGCTGCTGGCAACAGTTGACGCGCCCATGCTGCTGGTACTGGCAACATAACTGCTGGTCTCAAACCCTGTGGCCGTGCCTAATTGGATAATGTAATTGTTGCTGCCATCGGTACTTATCCCAAAGAAATTGACAGTCAATCGTCTGACCCATGATGGCAAATCCGTAAAATCAATATATGTGCCGCTTACCGCAGACACCACCGATCCGGTAGTCATCGGGTTACTTAACTTAGCCGGTGTCACAGAAGCATTGTCAATCGTCCAAGTAGCGCCGCTCGATGACACAACAATGTCACCTTTGTCACCGTCTGTCACGCCGACAATGGTGCGGTACTCAATGTCTGTTGCGCCAGAGTTTACAAACAGCGCCTTGTTTCCATTGCTGGTTAATGATGGCAGCAAATTTACCCTTGCGCCTGCAGCCGTACTTGCACCCGTGCCACCGTCTGCCACGGCCAGGTCTGTGATTCCAGTAATAGCGCCGCTGCTGATCGTGACATTGGTAAGTGTCGATCCATTCTCTTTGGCAAGGGGAAATCCACCGGCAGTCGATCCATCATGGACAACGGCTGTGTCTTTTGTAGTGTCAACAGTAACTTCACCAACAGCGCCAGCAAATGACGAATGCTGAACAGTTGTTCCTCGTCTTAATTGAAGTGCAATCGCCATAATATGCCTTATGCTGTAAATGTGCCGCTGCTAGTAAATTTATGATATGTATAACCACCACTAGAATAGACAGTTCCACCTGTACCTTTTTGAGACCCAGAGTAGCGAATGATTACAATTCCTGAGCCACCATTACCGCCCGGATTTTGAACACTGGTGTTACCGTTAAATCCATTACCGCCGCCGCCGCCGCCAGTATTAGCAGTCCCAGCATTAGGAGATGTACTTCCTAATACACCAGCACCACCGCCACCTGCGCCACCTGCGCCGACAGAATGTGATCCATAAGGACTACCTGTGGGGCCACCTGCACCGCCGCCACCTGCGTAATAACCACTAGCCCCAGATGAAGTAGCCGTAGCCCAAGTAGATTCAGAATTTTTACCTGCACCCCCAGCACCACCTTGAGAAGCGCTAGGAGCGGTTTGCCCAGCAGCACCTGCGCCACCACCGCCGCCACTTGAATATAAAACTGAACCTGCGTTATTTGCACCAGCGCCGCCGGAATTACCTTGCCCAGAAGTTCCAGAGCCGCCGCTACCAATATATGACGCACCACCGCCAGAACCGCCGGTGTTCCCGCTATTTCCTCCTGCGCCACCATAACCACCGCCAGTAGCAGTTATTGTTGTAATTCCAGTTCCTGAAACTTCTGAGTTTCCCCCATTACTAGAAACAGTATTAGTGCCATTTCCGCCAGCGCCAACAGTAATTGTATATGCTACGCCAATATGAAAATTAATTGCTGAACCACCATTATTAGTAAGATAGCCACCAGAGCCGCCGCCACCGCCGTAATGTCCCCCACCTCCGCCACCAGCAATGACAAGGTATTCAACAGAATAAGTTTGCACCGGCCATTCACTACCAAGCAAAGCATTGCGTACTTCGTTTAGTTTCCAAATTCCAGAAGCAGAAGATGTGCTTGGATGCGGCATTACGAAATCTCCTCGTAAGACACAATGATCTCAAGATCGCCTGAAGCAGTAGCCAGCGCTGTAATCTTGTCACCTTCCTCAAGGTAAAGCGCCTTACTTAATACATCAAGTGTTGCGTCAAACGGTACTGTGATCGTGTGTGCAATTTTATATGTTGTCGTGTTATCAGCATTGTAGAAACCAACGGTCACATCTGCGTTAGCAAAGCCATCCACATTGGCTACAAGTATTGTGTTGACCTTAAACACTTTGCCGCTGCCAGCAGAGTTAGTCACTATGTCGGCGCTGCTAGTCGTTAGCGCCGCCCCGACTGTTCTACCAGTAATAGTTGTTACATTGACGATATTAGGTGCTGCCATTTTTAACCCCCGAAAACAATTGACATTGCAATACTTTTGCCTGTTGATGCTGTATTTGCCAGGGTTACCGGCTGGTATGACAGCGCCTGAAATTCATCATTGAGTGCAGCACCAGTACCCAGCACTACGGTCAATCCGTCTGATGCTGTGTAGTCCGATGGTGTCAGCAGCACACCGTTGAGAAACACATCGACATAGCCAACGACATACCCGCCAGTAATGTTGAATGTGGTCTGACCGCTAGTTGCCGTGATGTTCGTGACCGTGCGGATCGTATTCCCAAATGGGGGTATGCCAAGATAACTCACGGTAATCCTCTCACAAATTCTTGTGCCGCCTCAGCAGTCATCACATTGCCTTCAGCGTCTTGCAGTTCTGCGCCAGCCGTGACTGCCTTCTTAAACTCTGCGTAGTCTGTGTTGGCGGGGTCGAAGGGGATACCATATTTTCCATCTTTGCAAACGCCATTAACTTCATTTGTTCGTGGGTCTTTTGTTAGTTGGTACATTTTTATAACTCCGCACTAAATGAAAGTTGAATTTGCCATTGACCTGCTTTTTGCTCCTGAGTTGACCCCGGGCCGTTACTAATTGCATTTTTTCTTGATAGTCCACGGCGTGAATTTCCATTATAAGAAGTGGTTCCACCCGATGGAGTAAAGTTAGTTCCAGCAGAACCGCTGTTGTAATAAAAAGTTCCGACTGTTTCAAAGACCGTTGTTGGTGTAGTCCTCATTTCAACTGGGTGAAACACAAAAGCAGTCGGATAATCAGCAAGAGACCCGTCTAAATATCCAAGAAGATAAGCGGCACTCGGCTCCTTATAGTAATACCGCTGACATAACATCAACTCACGCCCATAATCCCTGCGCTCAAACGGTGTAGCAACAGAGCCTACTTCGAGTTGTGCCCCGGTAATATACCAAGTTGCTCCGTTGGTTCCGACTACGCTGGTTGCACCCGTGGCTGAATAGTATTCTCCAGCAGCCCACGCTCCAGCCGTTGTGCTTAGAGTTGACCCAACTCCTAGACCCCAGATAACTCGCAAACCAATTCCGCTAGTTGTCAACCAAGTGCCACTTGTATCACCAGTAATAGTTATGGTTTTTTGTTCAAAAGTATTAGCAGAACTAATTGTGTAAGTAAAAGGATAACTACGGTTTTGAGCAGAGTTTGAAATAACACCGCCAAATGTGCCAGTTAAAGATGAACGCACCCAGAAAGACAAGGTTATTGTCTTGGCGTTCGCAGTTCCCCATGCTAAATCAGGAACATTTAACCCTTCTATGTTTTGTGTCATACAAAACCGTTCTGCACTTCCTACCGTATAAGCAGATAGAGAAGTAATAAGCAGAGAATTTACAAAGCCTGTTGGTGCAGTTGAACTTTGTTGCGCTGAATACTTGCTAGAAACGGATATGTCTGCTTTCCAGCGGTCAACCGTGTACTGATTAGGGGCCGCAGGAGTAACACTAGCACCAGCATTACGCTGGTCAATCCTCATATCACCATTGATGATGCGGTTGCGGAAGTTAAAACCTTGTTCTGGCGTACCAACGCCAGGCGCTAAATCACCAGCATCGATCAAACCTTGATCGTTTAATACTTGAGATATGTTTCTTGATTTGCCCATTATTGCTGCTCTGCTTGTACCCAGGCTGTCGTGGCTTCATCCCAGCGATACATATTGCCATCGGTAGGATACGCAACAGGCGATTCCCACAAGCAGGATGTCTCGTTTAGCACCCAAGATGCATACGGTTTTGGCGGTATAAACGCATCGCGTACATTGTCGTATGTAAACCCAATGCCTGCGTAATTCTTTCTGAGCGCTTTGCTCTGATCGGCAGATGGCTCATTGCTATCGGCCTGGTAATGCACGCCACCACGGGTGTTGTAGGATGTCTGAATCCACTCGCCCGGTGAAGTGTCAACAAATGTCTCAAAAAATTCTGGTTCGGCAACAATGACCTGTTCAACAATTCCATTGTTTACTTTTGCAAAATGTGCCATGTATATCTCCTATGCTGTATAAGTTCCAGATGATGTAAAGGTATGGTATGTGTATCCACCGGATTGTGTAACTGTCCCGCCAGATCCTTGTTGTGCTCCAGCATAGCGAATGATTACGATGCCGGAACCACCGGAACCACCATTGGCTGGCACAGTTCCTGTCCAACTGCCTGCACCTCCACCTCCACCTGTATTTGCAGTTGCTGAAATGCCATCTCTGCCGCCACCAATACCATATCCACCATTTCCACCACCGCCTGATCCACCAACGCCGCCAACAGTTCCACCTCCGCTGAGTCCGTAATTACTACCGCCACCGCCGCCAGCGTAAAAAGTTCCTAGTGATTGCCAATTAAGACCAACGCCACCATTACCCGGAATAGTAGATGTTGCATTATTACCCGTTGCCCCAGCACCGCCGCCACCTCCACCAATGTATGGGGAACCACCATAGGCTCGTCCACCAGCGTTACCTTGCCCTGATGTTCCTGATCCACCAGCACCTGTTGTTGTTGTAGTTCCAGCGCCACCACCACCGCCAGAACCGCCAGATCGTCCAGTTTCATAGGTGGCGTTACCGCTCCAATATGCACCACCACCACCACCACCAACGGATGTTATAGAATTAAAAACAGAATTAGAACCATCTTTACCATAAGAAGAACTTGTCTCTCTTGGCGCAGTTCCACCAGCACCGCCTGCGCCAATTGTAACGGTGTAGGAATTAGTAGCAGTAAATGTGATTGATGCTGTTCTATATCCACCAGCGCCACCGCCACCGCCAAGGTCTGCGCCACCACCGCCACCACCAGCAACAACAAGATAATCAGCGGAATAATTTTGCGCTGTAGTTGTTACATCACGCCATTGTGTTTCAACATACATTTCATATTTGTCATTATCTGTGTTGTATCTCACCATGCCATTAGCCGGTGACCCTGGCCTTTCGGCAGTAGTACCCGCTGGCAAATCAAAATACCCCGTGCTACTGTTAGCCTGGTCAGATACCTCAGTAGGCGTTACCTCAACGCCTGCAATGTTTGGTGCTGGGGGCGATCCAATGTAAGACATTAGGTAATCTCCAGAACAGATGCAATGACATCAGCGGACGATGATGCTGACGATAAGACCTTAAGCGCGTCACCTGATTCCAGCACCAGTTTTTGATCGCCGCCAATTGGTACTAATGAACCGCCGCTTGGTATCACCGCGCCCTTAACAATGTAGTAGTTAGTGCCGCCAATTGTGGTGTAGACATCCACATTGATTGTCGATGCTGTGATGTTAGCAACGGTCATACCGATCACCGTAGTGGCCGCTGATGCCGTTACAACAGTCGCTGCAGATGTACCAACAGCAGCGGACACATAATTTTTAAAAGTATTTGCCATGTTTTATCCCAATGCAATTGCCAAGGCCACAGCAGTACCTGCCGGGTCAGCGTCTAAAGTTACATACTCAACATCTGTCGCACCACTATTTACCCGCACATACTTGCCGCCGTTAGTAGCAAATGCTGGCAGCAGCGCAGCCCTGGCCGCAGCCGCTGTCGTAGCGCTTGTACCGCCCTGGGCAATCGATAGCGCCGTGGTCAGCCCAGACAGAGAAGTAATGTCGCTGTTGGCCCCGGCATTGGCCTTAGTATTTAATGCGCCAATGTTGTTAGCAACCGTAGTAATGTCAGCAGAAATCGGCGCAAGTGTCGAGACATCTGCAGACACACCAGCCACCGTGGTGACATTGCCAGATATACCGGCAACAGTAGTCACATTTGCAGCAATCCCCGCAACCGTAGTCACATTGCTTGATATGCCAGCCACCGTAGTGACATTGGCTGCAATCCCGGCAACAGTCTGAATTTCTGTATCCACATTGGCCGCAGCCGTGACATCTGCTGATATGCCCGCTACCGTGGTGACATTGGCGCTGATCCCGGCAACCGTGTTTACATTGGCAATGTTCGTGCCAACAGTATTGATGTTGGCAATGTTATTGGCGCAAACCTCAATCTCAGATACGGCCTCATTGAGATCATTGGCCGTGGTAATAATTTGAGCAATGTCGGTAGCACAAGTATTGACGCTGGCAATGTTCGTTGCCACCGTGGTGACATCTGCTATATCTGCTGCAACTGTTCCAATATCTGTTGCGTCTGCTGCAACTGCTGTGACATCTGCTGCAATTCCAGCGACTGTCGTGACATTTCCAGATATGCCAGCAACTGTGGTGACATTGGCCGAGATTCCTGCAACGGTAGTGACATTGCCTGAAATACCTGCAACTGTTGTGACATTAGCCGCGACCCCAGCAACCGTGCTGACATCTGCAATGTCTCCAGCAACGGCTGATACATCGGCAATGTCGGCTGCGACTGTTGATACATCGGCAATATCGGCAGCAACTGTGTTGACATCTGCAATATCTCCCGCGACTGTGTTGACATTGGCAATCGATCCACCAACCGCATTAACATTGGCAATCGATCCGGCCACCGTCCCAATGGTATTAGTGCCACCAAGATTAGATGCTACTGTGTTGACATTGGCAATGTTGGTTCCAACAGAATTGACATTGGCAATGTTTGTTCCAACGGTTTCAATTTCAGAAACCGGCTCGTTCAAATCATTGGCTACCGTGGTGATGTCGGCCAGGTTATTGTAAACCGTGACAATGTACCCATCTGGCGCAGCGCCAGAAGCCCCAGACGCAGCATCGGCCACCGATCCAAAATCATAGGCCCAGCCAGTACCGGCCAGATCATCGCCAATTGTGCCAATCTCCGTGGCCTTGGCAGCCAATGTAGAGATGTCGCTGCCAATGGCATTAAGATCCTCAATGTCCTGCTTAATGTCATCCAGATCCTCAATGGCCTGGGTAATCCCTGATAAGGCAACTACCTGTTCGGCAATGTCCGCCACTTCCTGAACACCAACCAGGGAATTGCTAACATCCAATTCGCCATTGGCATCAAAACCCAATACCTTTCCGGCACGCACGCTGGATGCTGGCAGGGTGGCAACTAGCGATGTCGAATCGGTCTCAGCAAACTTGATTGATCGATCCACAGCAGATTGCTGCTGCTGCACAATCTGTGTCAACTTATCCAGCGCTTCCTCATGGGTTTCTGCTGGGAACGGGTCATTGCCCTGATAGTCAACTTCCTGGGTAATCGGGACATTACGGACAATCACCAGGCTTGTGCCTGCTGCTGGGGCTGTCAACATAGTGACCGTGCCACCAGCAGGGTTTCCGGCCCCGGTAACCGTGTAGTCTGTGGTTATGGTCTTGACTGTTTCAGTACCATTGGCCGCCCTGGATATGACCTTTAAATGGTCATTGTCCAAAAAGTAATAAGTGACCGAAAAGGCCGTAGTCGAGCCATTGCCCGAATACGAAACCCTGGATGTTGAACTTGATACGGTCATCTTATTACCTCACTAGGTTTAATCAGGAATGTCTGGTCATTCTCCCTTTCAATCCTACGCTCCATTCTACGCAAGTACCCAGGATTCAGCCACTCCTGTACCCGGTAAAGGATTAAATAGTCCAGCGCCATCCTGGTATAAAACAGGTTCATAAACGGCGTATTTGCAATGACCAAGCGGAATGTCTGCGCGGCTGCGTCATCCCCTGATTTAAGCCTTCCCCACAGGTCAGCCAGGTCATCCATAGTGCCGAATGTTGGGCCTGCTACGGTGGCTAAAAACCCGCCTCCGTGGCGATTCTTCATTTCGCCAAACAAGAAATCACCGTAAATACCAAACGCTCCGCCCTGCAGCATTGAGGCTGCCCAGGTGGACGGTGACAGCGGATCGCGTGGTGACCGGCCCTTAATTAAATCCTTGATAGCCATTGCGCCATACCCAAACAAACTCATCCACAGGATCATGTTAGCCATGCCCAACATGTCACCTTTTCCGTTTTTCAGGTAGTCACCCAGGTTGTCATAGCCCCGGCCATAAATTTCCCTGCCAATTGTGCGCTGCAAAATGGCTACTGGGAAAGATTTAAACTGAGCAAAGAACCTAGCAATCTCACCCCAGACCGTGCCAGGATTTGTGCCGCGCAGCAAAAATGCTCTTGTTCTAGCATCCGGCTCAATTACAGCATGCTCTCCACGGTCAATAAACATTGAGCGCATTGCGCCCTGAATGTCTTGGATTAGGTTAGCAACAGACGCATCATTGACCTGGCGGCCAACGCCCACAATGTAATTTTCAAGCGCTTCACGGGGTAGAGATGCAATGCCCTCTGGGGTCATGTATGTCCGGCCATCGGCTTCTTTGGTAGATGCCATGCGGATTAGATCCCACTTGCCTTCATCAATGTTGTAAAGGCTAAACAAATTTTGCAGGTCTGGGCGCAGGTCAATAAACCTAGTGTTTCTATGGAATGCGAGGTTAGCCGAAAGACTGAGCGCTGCCGACTTTCGCAGGGTTTCCGTCCACCAGGTCAAACCATTCCATTTAAAGAACTGGTTTTGCAACTTGGTCATTGTGCCGCCCATGTTCTGCTCACCATCAAACCGGCGCAGCACGCCATTACGCATGCTGTCAAAGAACACGCCCAGGCTGTTCATAATCTCTTGCTGCTCCTGGCTGCCACGGCCTTGCAGCAGGCCATTGATAGCATCGGCCATACCGGAAAACAGGGTGCGCCCCTGGAACCGCTGCTCTGCTGCGTATACCGGAATGTCGGTTATTGAAGAAATTACAGCGCCGCCCAACTTAGACATTGACTGCCAAGTACGAACACCGGCAGAAATCCTGGCGGCCATCTGGTGAGCAGGTATGTTGGCCGTGCCATCCACATGCGACATCAGATCCATGATTGCCTTGCGGCCTTCGTGCAATTTGATCCTGGCCTCTGGATCGCCGCGCAAATTGTTTTCCATCTCATCCAGCATGCGGCCAATGGCGGCCTCTGGATTTGTGCCAAAAATTTTCATCAGGCCAGCAGACCTGGCAGACCGCTCTAGCCCACCCAGCACAGCATCGGCAAACCTGGCAGATCCAAACTTGTCGTTATAGTCATACCAGGCATCACCGTCCCTAAAATACAGCGTCCTAGACTGCGAGGCTTTGCGGGCCAATGATAGACCCTGACCACGAAATGCGGCCATTGTGTCCTCATCAGGATCAAACTTCATATGCTGGCCGGACGCAAAATTGCTATACATCTCGCGCAGGCCAGCCTCGATGTCGGTCACGCCACGGCTAATAAAGGTTTTATCAATGTCAATTCTGGGCAGCACAAAATCGCGCCACTCGTTAAATGATGCATTGCGTACCCGGAACGGATCATGCGTCTGGCGGACAATGTATCCCTTTAAATCACGAATCCATGCGCCAAACCGATTCTGGGTATTGCGGGCATCATTTTGATACTTGTTAATAATCTCAGCCATCTGCACGGCTTCGCGTGGAATCCGGCTCATGTCAGCATCAGGATCGGCCATCATGTAAAGCGCCCTGGCCGTATCGCGGGCCATTGCCTCAGAAGTAAACAGCCTCCACAGACCGGCACGCTCCATCTCAGCAATGATGCCGCCCATCCATTGGCCCAGGAATTGATTGATCTCAGCCTGGGCAGATGCCCGTGCGCCACGGCGCTTCATTTCAGACCCGGCAATCAGGGCTTTAAATCCCTCAACTTCCATGCCCTTAAACTCGCCCTGCACAAACGACAGCGCCTTCATGCGGGCAGCCAGGTTTAACGCTGCATTCCGCTTTTCAATGACCGCTGCCATCATTAAGTTATTAGCCAATTCATCGGCGGCCTGCATTGCGTCAGACTGCAGGCTGGATGCCACATCCTGGGCCATTGACGATTCGCGGATCTTCCGCAGCCGGTTACGCACAGATGCATTCTGAGACCGCAATTGCGCCAGCAGGTCATCAATTTCTTGCTTGGTCAGCGTGCCTTGAGATGCCGATTGCATGGCCGACTGCGCCGCTGCGTCATCGCTAATGCGCTCTGCTGCCGCCCGAATTGCCTTGCCGTAAACCTCGGCCTTAGAAATAGCATCATCAAATAACCGCATCTCTGCGGCCATGTCATTAGCCTGGTCAGCGCCACGGGAATACTGGAATTGAAACTCCATGTCCAGATTCATGCGCTCACGCTTGGCTACAGCATGCAATGACGATACGGCCAACGCCCGAATGTCTGCCTCAGTCAACTCAATGTTGTCGCGCACCAATTGGAATGTGCGGTAAGCCCAGGCACGCACGGCTGCAATGATCTGCTTGACCAGGCTTAACTCTGGCGCATTCTCGATCAGGTAGGCTAACTGCTCAGATGCCACATGTTGGCTAGGCGTATCTCTTGGCACATTGCTGGCAGCCTCTACAAACTTGGCATCACCACGGGCAATGCCTTCGGCCACCTGGCCCAGCACATCCTTGTAAATAATTGGGCCAAGTAACTGCTCCATCCCCACATGCTCACCCACTTCGTGCAGGATCAGGCCAGGCACTTCGGCTGCTTTGACATTTTCAGCAACTATGTAAACCGTGCCATCTGGGCCGGTCATGCCGCGCACATCTTCTGGGTGCGGGCCATCAGGTAATTCGTCAGCCTTGTTGACTATCTTAATCTGGCCTACTTCTAACAACTTTTCTGTTGACCGGCCAAACGCGCCAACAGCAGCAGTAGTAATTGAATCTACTGTTTCTGTGACTTCGACTTTTGCACCTCTGGCGTATTGAGCATCCTGTCCAGTTCCATCTCCGCCAGTTTCGACTTTCTTAGGCGCTCCGCCTGGCTCACCAGCAATTCCTGTTTCTGTGTCGTAGTCAGCAATTTCCCGTGCAGCGCGTTTCCCGCTAGATAATGCCGCGCTAAGTTCTTTGTGAAGTTCTCCATCAATTCCCCCAAGGGATAATAATTGGTCTAAATTAGATTGTAATTCTTTTCTGGCTTTTTGGATCTGCAAATCTTTTTGCAAATCAGACACCAGGACAACCTGGGCCTTGCGCTCACTTGTCTTGCGATCCTTATAAAAACACCCCATTGTGCCGGTCAGGTCACAGGCCGTGCATGTCCAAACATTTTTCTCTGCCGTTTTGTCCAAAATCTGGACAAACGACACGCCTGGCTGGGTAATCTTTTTGCCACCGTCTACCGGGCAAAGATTGTTTTTCTTCATCTTTGGGTACAAATCAGGAAACCGCTGGGCCAATTCTGCCGGATCGACAGCCTTGCCTTTTAGGTTTACCGGCAGGTATACCGACACCCGGTCATGCAACGGACTTAGCATGGCTTCGGTTATGTCATCAGTAATCGTCACGGCCAGGCGCAGGTCTGGATTGTCCATTGCCACCTTGATATTGGTGGAATCAACAGACAACATTTTTAGGTTCATCTCAGACATCTGGCGCAGCAACTCTGGGCGCTTTGAAAAAATCTGAATGGCAATGCCGCGCTCATTAAGTTTATTGACCAGCACCACTTGTGATGGGGACAGATCACCCTTGTCGTTTAAGCGCAGCGACAGACCAGCACGGCCTGCTGCCGTTGACAGGTAATCATTGGCAATCTTGTCGGCCATCTGGTCTGGAAATTTTTCAATCATAAATTCCGTAAACTCAGACTTGGCAATCTCGTTGGGCCTTGCATTAGATCCTGCCGCATAGCAATGCACAGCACATGCCCTGCTTGGATCGCAATTGGTAAACGATGTCGAAATGTCGTTCTCAGCCTTACGATTGCCGCCAATAAATTCATAAGAATCCAGCATCATTCGTAAAATTTTGTCACCAAATTGCGGGTACTTCTTAAATGCTTTGATGATCTTGGTGGCAGCCATATCCTGCTTGCCCCAAATTTCATTTTTTTCCAGCATAGAAATGTCTTGCCCGGCCATAGCGCGATCCAACATTTCACGGTAGGCCATACCCTTGACAGCAGCAGCCGCCCAGGCCGTGCCTTTAAATTTCTCCAGGTTATCCATCACCCTGGCTTGCTCTTCTTTTGGCAGCCGGTCAATCCTAGCCAATACGGCCTCGCGGACAGCAGGGTTTACTTTGTCCAAATCTCCGGTGATTGCATTCTTGCCAGCCTCTGGCACAGATTCAGCATCTGTTGGCTTTGTGGCCCTAGAATACTTGTAGGCATCATTGCCTTGCTTAACCACTTCGTCAGCCTGGAATAGCGCGTCATCCAGCGATTGCTGTGCATCAACTACGCCCTTAGACCTGGCGGCCACACCGGCAGCAGCGTCAGCATCAGCAGAAATTAGGGCATCAATGCTTTGCTGCTCATTGGCCGCAGCAACTGCAGAATCCCTGGTAGTCGTGCCAACAGACTGATCAGCCCCAATGATTGGATCGACATTGACCTTTTGACCTTCGGCTAATTGGGCCACAGATACCCGCAGCGCTGCCTCACGGGTCTCAGCAGATACCCGGTTAATCTTGGCCGATGCAGACGGATCGTTCATCATTCCGTCCATTGCCTGGTCAATCAGATCCATCTTGGTGGGCGCTGCAACGCCGCCAAAAATATCACCCTGGGTAGGATCGCCAGCGCGATCTAGGGCTGCATAGTATTCGTTGATAAAGCCAGAAATGGCACGGGCAGACCGGATGTTGTCATCCAAAAATCTCAGAATCTCTAACTGCTCCGGTGTCATGTCGCGGCCAAGAATGTCACCCTGGCTCATGTAGTCATCAAAATCCATGCCCTTGGAGCGCAGGTCAGTCAACTTAGCAACCGCTGCCTGCAGGTCATCAGAGATGTCGGCATCAAATAACCGGCCCTCTGCAATACGCGCACGAGCATCAGCAATCACACCGGCAGACCGGATCAGCGCTGTGGACAGATTGGCCGATGCGTCATCGGTAGATTCAACCAGGCGCTTTAGGATTGGGCTGTCACCATAGGCACGGTACAGAATTGCATTGCGTAGCCGGGTAAGACCTTCCTTGGACAGATACCCTTCGGATGTCAGCAGCGCAGACTGTTGATTGACCGGGAACTGGCCCACCCATTGCTTGATTGCGCCGCGATTGCCAGCCGTGTTTAGGTCACCGCTTTCAGGAATATCAAATCCACGAAAATCTTTTAGGCGCTCTGCATCCACCCCGGCCTGCTCAAGCGCTGACATCCTGGCAGCGCCACCCTCGTTAGAAATAATGGCCGCCTGCTTGATGTCTACATCCTCGCGCAGCACGCGCACCAGCATAGGCTTTTTCATGCCATCAATAGCCGTGGGATCAACGCCAAATTCGTCCAACTGCGCCAGCAGCCGTGATCGATAATTGCCCACCTTGCCAATGTCATACGATGTTGAAATGCCCATCACCCGGCCATTGCCGCCAATGACCAGGCCATCCTTTGATAATGTCGGCGCACCGTAGTCCATGACGGGTGACCATTGCAACTGATCATAGTCAGGGTTATTACTGATCTCCCTGATCTGGGCGCTTGATGCCTGGCGTGTACGGTCTCGCCATTGATTGTCGGCCTTGGTCATTGCAGCCTCGACATCCACCAGGTCAACAACGGCCCATTGTGCGGCCACTTTGGTTTGACCAATACTGACCTGGGTATCCTCGCCGTAAATAGTGCCACGGGGCAATACGACATCCTGGCCTTGGCGATCAATTGATCCAGTATCGCGGATCAAACCGGCAGCCCGCAGCACCGATGGCGGATACTTCTGGGCAATCTCAATAACTTGATCCGGGCTGTTGATGCCCTGGGCAATCAATGCGTCCACCTCATAAACCTGCTTTATCTGGTCAGTAGACAGCCCTAGCAGCCGATTAAACGGATCAGGCTTGTTGCGGTATGCCCGGTAGAAATCAGCCCCGCTGCCGCCCAATACATGCAACCCACCGCCAAATACAGCGCCAAATCCAATGTTGAGCGCTGAATCCAGCATGCCATAGTCGGCCTGCTCAAACTTGGCAGACCCGTAAATAATTGGCTCAACCAGCGCAGCGCCCGCCAAACCTTCGGCAGCGCCCACAGCCAGGCGTGGCAGCACCCGTGAACCAGTAGTCCCAGCCCTAGCCAGCAATTGAGCATAGCGGGCCTGGCCCACAATCGGCACAAATGCCGTACCCACATTGATTGGATCTAGGATAGACGCAGCAAACGCAGTACCAAACTTGGCCGTGCCAGCCACAAACCCGGTAGGCCCGCGCTGGATAATGTCATTGCGGCGCATCTCATCTTGCTTGCGCTCAATCAGAATATCTAGCGCACGGGAATTGATGCCATCGTCAGACACATCTAACTTGACACCGGATTCTTTGATCTTTTGCCTGGCCGTTACAGCGTCCACTCTTTCTGGCGCTGCCACCGGCTGAACACCAGCCATTGCCTCTTCTGGGCTAATTTCTTCTGGCCCGCGACCCGCTTCCATTGCCTGGCTTAACTCTCCAGCCCTAACAACTGATAGCGTGGGTGACCGAATCAGCGCTTCGCGTGCGGTCTGGTAAAGGGTTTCGCCTAGACCAGCCGAGTATTCGTCCAGGGTGGTGTTGCGTCTTGTCGGTAGTCCATCAGTATAAATTGGCATCTGTGCTACCCAGTTAAGGCATCATTGGAATTGCAAACATTGACCCAACATCTGATGCTTGATTTTGACCAACAGATTTTAACTGACTCCAAGTGTAAATAATTTCTTTTCCTGCTTTGTTTAAAACTGGAGAGCGCGAATCAGCATTGTATAAAACTAAGCCATTTTCATTGGGTGATGTCACCCAATAGCCATTTCTGCGAATACTCTTGGCATAGTCTTTTGGAACAAACGAATCCCTACGCATTGTCTCTGGAATAGCCAGATCATCAGGGTTTATGTTTTGTAAATAATAATTTGCACCTTCTTGCACGCCAGCAATGCCCTCAGACATTGGCACTCGATAAGTATTGGTAAATACATAACGGCCCATCACGGTAGACTGCGCTGCCTTCTTGGCTGCGTCAGATTCGCTCATGCCTTGGGAGCGATAATAGGATGCCAGGCGCACGGTCTCGTCATAAAAAATGTTAAACGATTCAATTCCACCAAGGGTGCGCGGCGATCCATCAGACCCAATCATAGTAAATCTAAAATCTTCTAACTCTGCGGCCACCTTTTCACTAATAATTTTTTTAGTGTCTGGTGGCAGGCCAACCAAAATGTCATCAACTTTAATCTTGGATGCAATTGCCATGTCGGCTGCGGCTGCGCCGGTCATGCCAGACCCAATCACAATGGCCGATGGCGGCAATGCCTTGCTTTGGATCAATTGGCGATACACCACCGGCCAATTGTCACCCCAGATTTTTGACATTGCATCAATCTTTACGGCAATCGATTCGCCATCCTGTGCGCCAATAAACTGCTGCTGAATATTGTCAATTGCGGACTTGGACAAAATCTTAGGCGATCCAATGCCCAGGCGCGTCTGCTCAGAAATAGATGCAATAGCGTAATTCCTGGCCGCTGTCTTTTGCTCGTCCAATGTCGCGCCAGGCTTGCTGGTGACATCAATAAATGCTTTGTAAGATGTCTCAACATTTTTGCTAGATGACAGCGCAAACACGGCTGGATCATCCTCGCGCATTTTCAACACCCGGCCAGCAGCGGCAGACATGATCTGGTGGCGCTTTGCTGCCATCTCGTAACCCTCACCAGGCACGGGCTGCTTAGATGCAACAAATGCACTAATAGCATCATTAGGCATTGCCTTCATGCTAGAAATGTCACCGGCCAGCACTTGATTGTCCTGGTATTCCTGAAACTTGCGCTGCGCTTCTGATCCATCAGGATACGCACGCACAAATTGCTCTTGCGTCAATGTCGTAGGATTCTTTATTCCAACGACAGCCATTGCATTGGCATCACCAATTTGGCGCTCTAACTCACCTCGATAAACGGCCCGCTGCTGATTAGCGTAAGTATTGGCCGCACGGATATGGGTGTCCCACTTTCTGGCATCAATCATGTCCAGGCCAGGATTGCCTGTTGTCGTAGGCTGCATCTCAGACGGTTTCATCTCTTTGACAAATGCCTGCAACTTGTCAACACGATTCATCCAGCCCTTTAAATACTTGGCATTTTCAGGATCTTTGGCTAGACGGTTATATTCGTCACGGCGCAACTGCAGCAATGTATCAACATTGCCATTTGATTGGGCAATCAACTTCTTGGCCGTACCCACGCCCATGTTGACAGCAGTATCAAATGCCACAGCAGCCAATTGTGGTGGCAGATCACCGGCATTGATTGCGTCCCAATAGCGCTGCCGGTATATCTTGGCTGCGCCCTCTTTGGTCAGATTCTTAACATCGATGTCTGGATTGGCCTTTTGATTGATTCCAAAATTGGCTGGCGCTGCTGTCTTTCCGTCCTTCTCAACATAGCCACCTTCCATCTGAAACACAAAATTTAGCGCTGGCTCAAATGCTGGGCCGCCAGACTTCATGCCAAGATCATCTAAAAACTTTTCTGGATCACGGCGAATGGTAGATTCAACAAATGATCCGCCCAATGTCTCACGCAGCAAATTCTTTAATTCTTGTTTTTTGGTAGGCGGCATGTCAGATGCATCAATGCCTTGCATCCCAGCGGTAAATGTACGGTTCAATGTCTCAGGTGTGGGGTCAAGCGCCACGCCCTGGCCGTACTTCACAATGCTGTCTTTGTGCAGATTAAACCGATAATTGACACCCTCAGTAGCCTCAAAACTTAGGGACGATCCAAGGATCGACTTTCGCATGCTGCTCATATTGGCAGCCAACATCCGGCGCGTTCTGGGGTTTGCCGTATTCTTTAAGGTCTGGTCTGCCCAAGTGTCAAATTCTGTTGCAACATTCTTGGTGAAATTTTTAGCACCAGGCTCTGCATTGTTTTGCATGTCATTGAGTTTATTTTTCCACTCAATTTCGCTGGTAGCAAAAACATTATTAGCCTCTGCTTTGGCATTTTCCTCTTCAACATCGTGCATGACCTGCGCGGTCTGCTGCATAGCCTGGCCGACATTGCTTATTGCCTTACCCATCGCGCCCAGATTGGCATCAGGCACGCGCATCTCAGGAATGCCACGGCCACCTGATACGGTCTGTCGCTCTTCGTAGATTGGAATTCTTGCCATGATTACGCCAGATTAGATGATTGATACGAAAACCCGCCCTGCATCGGCGTGCCACTTGGGGTGGTCATTGTTTTAAGACCAGTAGAACCTGTTCCAGCCATTGTGTAAGACTTGTACGCCATTGCAGATCCAGACAGGATGTCAGCCCCGGCGCTGATATACGATGCCCTCACGGCATTTTTGCCTGCAGCCCTGTTGACCTTGGCCGAGTATTGATCCATTTCGGCAGATGCCAATAATCCCCTGGCTTTTAAATCGCCTTCGTACCGGATTGTCAACGAATCCAATTCGGCCATTGTTTCGGATTGCTCTGTGATGTCGGCCATTGACCCGCCCAAACCAGCCCCAGCCTGGGCAACTGCTGCCCGCTGCTTGCCAAGTATTGCCCTGGCCTGGCGGCGCTGCTGCTCTTCCCGTATGTTGGTTTGTTGCCGAGTGATGTCTGCTTCCTGGCGCTTGATGCCAGCATTGAAATCTTCGGCATTGGCTCTGGCATCGGCCATCGCCTTGTCAGCCTGGCCTTGCTGCAGCGTGCCAATAGCCTTCATGGCCGTAGCGGCCACAAGCATTATGGTTACTGGATCAGCCATGTTTTATCCTTGCGTACAAAATACAGTCCTTGCCTAGTGGACTAAACGCCCGCATGTACCCTTCGCGCTCAAAGCCCAGCATCTGAATCCAACGGTGACCGGCTTCAAAATCAGCGTCCACAAATGCCTCAACACGATTGAAATCTGTCGTGTCCAAAAACCGTTTCACGGCCTTGTGTATCCGCACAAACTGCTTGCCAGCGTATTCAGAAATTAAGCCCCACGCAATGGCTCGATTATCCCATTGCTTGACCACTCCTGCACATGCTAAAACCTCGTCACCATCCATTGCCGTAAAACACGGGCCAGCGGCCTTCAATGCCGGGCCGTATTCCTCATCAAAAAACACGGACACGGCTGCTTGGCTAGGCTGCAGCACCAAAATCTCAAGATGACGGGATTGGAATGGCTCAATATGCATTAGCGATCCTGTGTCTGCAATTGCGGCATCAGCGCCACCACGGTCATGGGCAGCGGCTGGTCTTGCTCGACAATCATGTACCCATCAAAATCATAGCCACCAGGCCATTCCATAATTTTGTCACCAGTAAACAGCGGCACGGGCGCGTCCATCAGCGCCGATCCACTACGGAATTGAATCTCGTCCAAATGGTCTGTGTCTGGCCCGGCTTTAGCGCCAACCGTAGCCAAAAATCGAATCACCATCTTATTGATCCGCTTGGTCTTGCCCTGGGCCGTGCCATCGCCTGCGCCAGCCTCTGGGCGCATGGTCTGCAATAGCGACACATACGGCAGCCCAACATGAACCACGCTGGCCGTGCGCTGCAGCGTCACAGACCCGCTCTCAACCGTCCGGTTAGGGTGCGCTGCGCCATCAGCCAAGATTGAAACAATCTTGCCTTCCAGGTGATCCAGGCCGCTGATAGTGCTGACCGGCGTGCTGTCATAGGTCAGGCCACAATCCACACAAAATGCGTCCTCAATGTCGTTATTGTCAACAAAATCAGGCCACAAATACTCAATGTACCGCTTGGTCTGCCCATCAATAGTCCGGCGGACAATCATCCATAGGTCATCCTGGTCACCAAACGGGCTAGGAATGGTTTCTACACACTCGACTATGCCATCCCCTCCCAACGGGTGACGATGCCAGCCAAGGACATCCTGCTCACGATTAAAGGTAAATCCTAGCAACTCGCCATCTGAGCGCACGCACCACACAATTGAATGAGGTTCCTGCTGATAGCAAATATCTACCAATCCGCCGTAGGTAATATGTTCTGACAATACCGTTAGGTCAGATGATTTGTAGCCGTTATTGGCAAAATCAAACACCAACTCGCGCAATTTCTGGCCGGATCGCTGCACAAACAGCACCGATTCGCCAACCAGCACCGGGATAACAGACTTAGATCCATAGGACGATTGCGGCACAATCTTCACATTGTCTGGGCCTAACGGCTGGTCTGTTGTCACTTCTTGGGCCACAAACTCACCACCGGCTGTGCCAATTAGCAGGCCATCAGATGCGGCCAGCCACTCAATTTTGTTGACCTGATCGCTTGATACCTCGATAGCAATAGCCATGTCAGCCACAACCTGGCCGGATTCATCACGGTCTGCAAAGTTCTCATAATCGGCAGCCACCGACATGTCAATTTTTTGCCCGCTGGCAAATACCAGGCGCTCACGAAAAAACGCCACCTGGCTAGGCCAACCCCGGACAGATGACCAACGGCTAAACGCCCAGCGATTAGTGGCATTGCCAGATCCAACAGCGCCAGACGGAATGCGAGACACTACATCGGCTGTCACCGTAGTGCTATTGGTAAAACCAGTAATTTTTACATAGCCATAGCCAGGATCGCGGAATTGCCATTGCACGCCCGAATCACCATCATAGACAGCGCCAATGCTATGGATTGGCTTTACCGTGCCTGTGGTGGCCGAATTAAGTGCCTCATAGGTCTTACCATCAGACCGGCGGCGTGCGCCGCTAGAAATTGATTTACCGACTTCCCATTGGGTAATGCCATCAATGCTCTTTTGCTCCAGCAAAAATGTGCTGCCAACATCGGTGGCCGCAAACAATGCGCTTGATGCTGTTAGGGTAATCCCTGTGCCGGTCTGTGCGGACGCATAAACCGTGATTGTTTCGTCTGGATCAACATCCTCAAACGGGCCGCCTAAAAAATTGATGTCCTCAAGTATCCATTTGGTGGCCGAATACCTGGACAACTTCTTGGGTGCGTAAGACGGATGCACAATGTAAACCACATCGGCAGATTGAACCGTCCGCAATTTCAGCGTGTTATTGCTATTTGTTAGATCCGCTGCCGTGTACGGGGTAGGGATCTCGTATATTGTGCCGGTCAATGCGTACCACTTGCCAGCAGATAGGTCTGTTGAAAATGTCCCAGAAGTATGGGCCACCTTGCAATAGTAATTTGTCCCGCCATTAGACCGCAGGTCACCAACTACATAAGATTGGCTGGTCTGCCAGGCCGTAACCGATCCGGTCTGCACCTGCCCATAATTGGTATAAAACCGAATGTATTGGTCACCAAATTCCAGAATATATGCCTGGCTTTCGGAAAACTCAAAGCGCAGCAGCCAGGATCGATTGGCTGAATTCTTGATCTCTTCGACAAAGTAAGTACCAGACCGGCGGCGTGCCGGGCCTTGTACCATTGGAATAAAGTTTTCTAGCGTCCGGCAGCCACTTGAATACTTATTAAGATCCGTGCGGCCTTCCAGGGTGGGTGACAATTCCCCGGTATTGAATGAATACTGTATCGGGCTGGCCTTGGGCATTATTCGTACCAATCCAATGAAAGATATGCGGTGGCTGTCCCAGACCCAACATTGGTCATGCGGATCAGATACGACACATTATCCTGAAATATGTATTCAAAAGAAAACGCACCAGATCCGGCAGCCTTCTTAGAATCGCCAGCAGAAATGTATTCCCGGTGAAACTCCGTGCCGGTAGCAGTCACGGTAGGATTTACAAGAACCCCCGCCTGGCTGATCCTCGTTGATTCTCTGTTGCGATTGATGGGTGTAAAGATTGTCCCACCAGATGCGGACGCACCCTCGTACCAGGTGATCTCGCAGTCTTGGCTACAAGATGTCTGGATAGTGACATGAGGGCTTGTTCCGACATTTGTTGTGAGCACCATATCGAGACTTGCACCAGCGGCCAATCCAGCACTTGGCGGGTAGTATTTATATGCATTAAAAGCCCGGCCTTCATGCATCCGCAAGTGATTGATGTCCAGGATTGGCAAACCGTAATCAGACCCAACCACGCGCTGTGCGTCATTTGTGTCCTTTGCGGTTAGGGCAACGAACCTGGCAACGGTCTGATCTGATTCGCGCTCGACATATACGGCGGTCATAATCTTGACAGTACCCAGCCATCGTCAGGCAGATCCTGTGGCGGCTGCTCAATGCCATCAGATCGGATCGCAGCAATCAATGCTTCGCGGTAGTCCTGCCTGGCAGAATCTTTTTTAGTATTGGATTGCGTCAAATCCTCGCACATCTCAAACGCCAAGCGAGATGCAATCGCTTCTACAAATGTTGCGTCCCATTGGGTAGTGTCCTCAATGCGGGCAACATATCTAATTCTTAGCGGCGCTGAGAGATTCGTAAGAATTTTGCGGCTTTCAACCACATATTCTGCAACGCTGGCATTACGGTAATCGTCCAGGCTTGGGCCAGGGTAGACATCATTGACTTGCACCAGGCGGAGATAGTCTGCAGGTACTTGGTACTCATAATCAAACCCCCATGTTGGAGTGGTGGTCAGAGCGGCCAAACTTGTGCGCTTGACAGAAAACGACCAAAGATGCGCCCGCAATTCAGAATCGCGGACAATCTCAAACATTGACTTGACTGCGCGGGCCTGCTTATTGTCATCATCAAAAGAGATGATGCGGGCAGCGCCCAACTTGGTCAGCGCCCTGTTGGCAATCTCAACCTGTGATGCCATGACCTACCCTTATGCCGGAGGCCAAGCGTCTTGCAGGATGTAATTCTTAATGTTCTCGATGCACTCGATAACCTGGTTTCGATTTGCGCCATCGGCCAGATCAATTGCAATCTCAACGGTTTTGCTTTGGCTGGACGATCCTTCGGCCACTTCGGTCATGTTGTCACCGAAATCCAATGCGTAGTAGCGTGATGCCATTTTGTTCTCCTAATAGTGACAGGGGGCTTTCGCCCCCCGTCTTTCACCGATTAAGGTGCGCTGAAATACAGATCAACAACAGCCGTACCAGATGATGGCAGGGCAGCAACAGCGATTGTGAGGATCACAGTCTCTTCTGCTGTCAATGCGTCATCGTCTGCAGCCGTTGAAACACCAAAAAGCGTGGGAGCGGCAGCCGTAAAGACTGCTGCAGCCCGGTACTTTCCGGTGCTTGCTGCTGTACCAATCGCAACAGTAGCCGATGCCCCAAGGGTAGCAGATGCATTGATGATGCCATATGCAAATGCATAACCTGCAGGGATCTTCGCCAGGGTAATCGTGTCACCGGATGCCTGAGAATTCAGGGTAAACGATGCACGGAAACGGCGAATACGGCCACCGACAACTCCACCATTGGCAAAGCCAGCGGGGGTGTCATAAAGGGTAGATACTTCGTTAGCGTAAGTGTTAGCCATGATTTATCCCCTTTACTCTTGGCAAAGAATCTCAACAACTTTTTTCTCTTCGGTGCGAGTAGCGCCAAAAGTACCCTTACAGTAAACCTGTGTCGAGTAACCCTTGTCTGCACGCTCAGAGATCTGAGTGTTGATGTCGTTCCACATACCAAGATGTACACCGCTCTTCGCATACACCGGAACACGGCGATACGATGAAGCGTCTACACCAAGGCGCTCACAATGCACAAAGTTAAAGCCCATGAACGCTGTGATGCGTCCATCCACAAGCACCGGACGGGTGTTGTAGTCGAGCGAAATAGCCTGTGCTTCGTTTAACAGATCATCATGCTGCTCGGCGGTAATGACGCAAAACAACTGCTCATTGTCAATATCCACTTCGTTTTCCATGAGGATCTTTTTGGCTTCACGCAACTTGGCAATGTTCAGACCAGTAGCGCCGGTAGAACCAGTAGACACAGTAATTTGCTGAGTACCAGTAGCAAATGCTGTGTTGGTAGAACCGTTTTCGCCGGTCTTGGCTGTGCCAAAGAATGCTGCAATGATCTCGTCATCCATTGCACGGCCAAGCGCATAAGCGCCGTTCTGAGCATAGGACGATTGGGGATCAATCAGCATACGCAGTTTATCCTGGTCATCGATCAGGTCTGCCCACTCATAGTCCACGGGATAAATCCAGCGGGCATCCGAGGGAGTAGAAATCAGCGGCGTATCGCCGTGACGCTGCGTGCGCTTTTGCGCGTTAACTGCACCAACCTGCTCGACAGCCTTGGCAGCCTTACCAGAATAAGATCCGGTGCTTACCGTGCCGCGCAACTTGGAACCCTTTTGCTGCAACAACAATTGCACATTTGTCGTATATTGTTGGACAAAGTGCGTAGTGACATTGAATGACATGATTCAAGTCCTCCACAAAAAGTTAAAAGAAAAAACAACCATTTGCAAAAGGCTTGTCCAAAATTCTGGGGCCGTTCTAACCATTAAAGCCGGTTTAACGCTCGGCGGTCTTTCCCGCCTGCCCACCAGGCCGCTTGGGAGTGCGGTTCTCTGGTATTACTTGCTCCCGCTGCACGACATACTGTTCGTACAGTACCGCCCGACCTACCACCTCATTGGGTGGCAGATCAGACCGATGCGCTAATTTTAAACACTCTAGCCTAATTTGTGCAATATCCATCATCCTGGATACCCAGCACGCATTAAACGCTCCATTTCCGCCCTGGCATCAGCATCGCCACCCAGGTACTTGGCTGTCCAGCCCGGATCTTGTTTTAACTGACCAATGCGTACACGGGCAGCCTCTGGTGACATGCCAAACCGGCCAGCCCCAGCGCCATCCACAAACGAATCCTCGCCCATGCCACGGCCAATCTTGGCAAAAAACTGCAGCATCTGCTTAGTTCCTAGTGCGCCTTCCATCTTTTCCAGCATGTCCTGCTCTACGCCAAACTGCCGGGCAGCGCGGCGGCCAGCCTCAATGTTCAGGTCATAATCCTTGCCCCATTCCTGGCGCAATGTCATCAACTCAGCCTCTGCGTTGACAGCGCTTTCCTCTTGCTGATTGCTCATCATCATTTGCTGCTGGGAATTCCACCACTCAGCCAGACCCTGGGCCTGCTTTGCGTTAAGGCCCAACTTGTGGAATTCGCCTGCGGCCATCTTGGCAAACTCCCCGGTGTCACCTTCCGGCACGGGCAACTTGTATTCATCCGGGCTTTTTGGCCTGCCTAGCCGGTCATAGACCTGGCCCCACTCATCGGCTGCCGCATCATCCTTTGGCAGCACCAGGCCGCGCCCAGCCTTGTCAGCGCCCAGAAATTTCTCCAGGTTAATGTACCCGGTGATTGCGTCTGACGGATCTTTCCAGCCCTTGTTTTCTACAAATCCTCTAATGTCCTCTGCGTAGCCCCCGTACCATGCCTGCTGTTGACCATTGGCTTGAGCGCCTTCGCCTGCGGGCGCTGTGCCTGCAGGGTTGCCAGCGGGTGCTGACCCTGTACTTTGATCCATGTTATTCCTCGTTTTCCTCTAGGTTGATGACTGCCCGATCCTCCAGGTGGAGATGGGCCATTATTCGCAGCCAGACTTCCCGCCTGCCCTCGGCCATAGCCGTGGCAATTGGATCAACTGAACGCGAAACGGGTGACACAACCACCGTGGATGCGGTGGCCCTGCAGAATTTCTTGAGATCAGCCAGGACAGTTTCACCATCCGGGCTTAATTCGCCACTCTCAGCCAAAAACATCCGGCGGTAGGCGTACTTTCTTTTCCTTATCCGTGCCAGTAACTTTTCGATCATATGGGCAGCGGCGCAGGTACTTGACCAGACATTGCCTGGGTTTCAGCCAAGGTCTTAGCCGATTGCGACAGCACCGGCGCTGCGGCCAGTAATTGCTGCGCCTGGGATTCTTCGGCCTGGGCTTCCTTCATGGCATCAATCTCTTCCTTCGTCCGCAGGATCTTGGCCGGTACGCCATTGATCTCGCTCAACTCACGGGCAATCTCTTCTGGCTTAAATATCATCATCACAGACGGATCAATCTGGGCCAATGGTGCAACGGCCTCCAGGGTACGCAGAATCGCCACGCCTTCTTCGGCACGCTGCGCCCGGTTTAATGGTGACACATACTCAATTTCAATCTCGCCACCCATCTCAGCCAGCGCCTCCGGCATAGCAGGCAAAATGCCAGCCCGTGCCAGGATGTCCAGTTCCCGCTCAATCATTGGGCCAAGCATCTCAGACTGCTGGCGGCCCATCGTAGGTGCAAGCAGCGCACCCTTTTCCTGGGCGCGGAGCATGGCCTCTGTTGCTGTCATGTTGGGCGCTTCTACCAGGATCTGGAACAGGGTAATCAAGAATGCGTCATTGATAACCTTGCGGCGCTGATCCATCATGTCCATGCCAATGTCAACACGCGCTCCGGTCTCAAGCGGACGCACCATCTGTTCGCCGCGCTCGTTCACGCCACCGTAGTTCAATGCACCTGGCCGAGTGTTAAACGCCTGCAGCACGCCATCTTCCTGCAGCAGCAGGGGTGGATCGACAATCTTATGGGCAGCCCGCATCACGGTCTTGCTCATCTCATTGATCATCTTGATGTCCGGCAGTACGGTCATGGCTGGGCTGCGGCCATAAACCTCTTTGGGTGCTGTCACATACCGGCTCACGGCATATGGAAACGACTGATACCCACCGGCAGACAGAATCTCGCGGGTGTCGGTGCTGACATAGTAGGACGAAAACGGCATGCCCATGTAGTCTTTGCGGCCAGCCATACGATCCATGTTGGGCTTAACGCAATGGATAAACTCAAACTTCTGCTCTGGATTCTTTTCCAGGGCTGTCCGTACCTTCTCAGGCACTTTGTCATAGCCCCAGCGCTGCGCTGCTTGGCGGGCCGTAAACTCAAACTTGCGATTGACCTTATCAATCACCCCAGCATGGTTTTCTGCAAAGTAAATCTCAGACAAATGGATTGATTTGTACCGGATGCCAACGCCAACAATGTCATCGATCAGCAGCGCTCCGCTGCCAAACGCGCCCAGCGACATGTAATTCTCATGGGCCTGGCTGGCAAAGTTAGACTTTGGGCTGTACCTCACCTGAAACAATATCTCTGTCACTTCGTCCAGATACGCCTGGATCTCAGGATCATCAGACAGCCCTGGCGTGGTAACTTTTAACTTATGCCAGCGCTGCGTCCTAGGTGTCAGCATGGATTCCATTGCAGCAGCAAAACGCTCCAGCGCCAGGCCAGCCGTGGCATCAAATACCTTTTCGGTGCGCTTCTCGCCTTCGGTCTTATCTGTTGCGGCAAAGTAATTCTGCCTGGGCAGCACGCGCTCCGCTATCTCGCGCCAATGCTCTTCCCATACCCCACGGGCAGACACCATCTGCTCATGTTCACGGATTATCTCGTCAGCGCGTGAATCGGCCATGATTTATCGTCCTAGTAACTGTCGCAAACCAACATTGGCATCGCTGCTTAACTCACCGGCCAGAATGTTAGATGCCTTTGCCCGGCGGCGGCGCACCATATCCAGGGATTCTGCAGCAGCACGGGCTGTGTCTACTTGCGGCCCCTTGGCAATGTCGGCTTCTTTTTTAAGTTCTGCGGCGGATTTCTGTGGTGCTGCTGGCGGCTCTGGAATTTTAGGAGCAATACCCAAAGCGCCTGCCACCGATCCGACAACATCTTTAACAACCCCGGTGACTGCTTTAAAGGCTTTTTTAAGGAAGAATTCTGGGTAGCCGGTTTCTGGATTGATTTTGTTCTTTTCGTGACCAACGGTGAATTCCTCCATGTCGATGTCATACGATTCAAACAAGGCAGCCAATACTTTCTGTGCGTCCTTGTCATCGGCAATGTTGCGTGGAATCACAATCTCGCCAACGGTTAGATGGCCCACCATGTTATCGGTGTCGCGGCCAGCCTCTTCAATTTCTTCAAGCATTTCTTCATCAGGCATCTTATTCTCCTAGTAAACGCTTCTGGCCTACATTCGTATTACCGGCTGCCTCACCCATCAAAATGTTGGCTGCGCGGCCACGGCGGCGTGTGCCTGCCATTGCTCCAGTAGCGCCAAGACCTGCGGCCTGGGCTGCTGTGGCTGCTGCTGCTTGTGCTGCCGGTGCTGTTGGTGCTGATGGCTTTGCTGGTTCTGCAGCAGCGCTGCCGCTTGCAGATGATTTGCCGGTGATTACATTGGCAACGGTTTTAGGAATCTGTGCAACTGCTTTTGATACTCCGCCCATATCAACCCCCCATCAATTTGTTAGTGTCACCGCGCTCGACTAATTCGCCGGTGGCTTCCTCAGAAAGTATTGTCGCTGCGCGACCTTTACGCCTTCTCAACATTTTGTCGCGCTCTTGCTGCGCCTGGCGTGCAGTATCAACTGTCGGTGGCGGTGGTGGCGGCTCTGGTGGCGGCGGCGGTGCTGGCATCTTGGGCTTCAAAAATCCCATGTTCTGCTCCTAAGAAAAAATCTCATACTCACTCACAGCCTGGCGTGGCCGGGCCTCAACCCGTCTGTTCGCTCGGCGTGCATTCTCTAATGCGTAGCGCAGCGCATCGATGACATGGTTTTCCTTGTCCTCTAATTGCGGTAGCACCTGCCCTGTTATTTTATCCACCTTATACGAATAAAGCGATAGTTCGTCAATTGTATGCTTACAGCGCGGATGCACAACTATCTCAAAAGATTTTAGCCATTCGATCCCGTCCTCGACTGACTTTGGCCCCTTGATGGCTGCATTGATCCTGGGAAATCCGTTCTTACGCATGTGGCTGATGGTCTCCGGCCTGGCTGAATCCGCTGTGATCGGCCACTTCTCAGCCTCTGGCACGGTCATAAACAGGTCTGGCGTGTTGACAATCTCGCAGCCAACCATGTACGCCTCATAGTCCACAAACAACTTGCGGCCCGTAATGTAGCAGCGCACCAGGACTGTCGGATCGGTGGCAAACCCCCAATCAGCGCCAAAGCGCAGCACAGCATTGACATCGGTTTCAAACTCTTCAATGCGCCAATTGTGGAAAACCTTGGCCTCGCTGTTGGTCAGGTATCCGCCCATCCAGACATGGTTAAACTTATCTGGATCGCGGCCCCGGTCATACTCCATTTCTTCCCGCAGCACATCAGGAAACCAGGGATTGTCCGAGTAATTGACCTTTACCACGGCTGCATCCGGTGGTGGATTGTCACCCCGCAGCAGCATGTCAACAGGATCTGTGGCCTCGCGTGGGTTCCATGAGAACCACAACTCGCTGCCTGGCTTTCGGATGGTAGGCCGCAGCAGGTCAATCGAGACCTGGCTCATAGACTGAGCCTCTTCCACCCAGGCCCGGTCAAACCCTTCCAAAGACTTTATGGAATCCGCCGTGTGATTCTGCATACCCTGAAAAATGATCAGGCCAGGCCCACGCTTAGACTTGATCATTGAATCCTGGACATCAAAGTACGCCCCGGCATTCAGATCCATGATCTTGTTTTCCAGCAGCCGCTTGACTGATTGGTTCAGGGTGCGCTGGATCTCCCGGACGCAGACCGAGGATTGGGCCTGGTTCCGTATGTGTTCCTCAATCATCATCTCAGCAAAGAAATGAGACTTGCCAGACCCCCGGCCACCCCATGCGCCCTTATACCGGCTGGGACTAAGTAACGGCAGCGCCCATCTAGGCGTATCAATGTTTAGGATCGACAATTGTCCGCTTTACTTCCTCGACCTGCAGAGGCCCGCCATCTTTACCCGTTATTTCGGTTTCCTGCTTATCGCTGTAGCCGTGTTTGCTCAACAGCAACTTGGTGATCGTGCTATTCATGTCACCAGCCAGGCCACCATTTATCAATCGATTTTCCTGAATCGATAGTAATTTCCTAATGATGTCAGAAAATGCCTCATGTTCTTTGGCCCAGGCGTACATGGTCTCCCGGCTTTTGCCCAGGTAAATAGCCAATCCAGCCACGGTAGGAACCACATCCCCGGCTGTTTTGTAATCACCGTTGATGTATCCCTGTGCCTTGTCAACACAATCCGGCCATTCTGGTGGTCTGCCTGCCATCACTTACCTTTCAATGCTTTTGTGCCTGGGCTTTTGCTTCTCATAGCCCGGCTTAGTAACTTGCTGCCAGTATCTGCCCTGTTGTAATCCTTGGCTACTGACTGCGGCACGCCAACCTTTTTGGCAAACTTGGGATCATGGGCTGCTGCGGCCATCATCCTGGCCTGGGCTGCTGACTTGCTTGGCATGGTTAACCTTTCAATCTCTTAGTCCCAGGATTCTTTTCTGGGCGCAATATGCTTGTGGCGGTCTTAGCCGATTCCCTAAATGCTTTGGCCGTGGGTGCGCCTGGATCACCAGGTGATCTCATCTTTTCGCCAGATCCGGCACTAATACGCGCCCTCTTGGCATGGATATTGGAGTACAAACCTTTCATCTTGACCTCCATTCTACCGCTGTTGACAACTTGTCCACAATAGGCGGTGACCCGGCAGCCCTCATAATGGGCGATGTCTGGCATCACGGATACCAGGCCACCTAACTGGTAGCGGGTGGTGGATTTGAACCACCGTCCTCCGGTTTATGAGACCGGCGAGATAACCACTTCTCCAACCCGCGCTAGTAAATCTTTACTTTAATCATTCCTCTGACATCATCAGCCACATCAATCAGGCCGTATCTAAACCGCCGGTCATTAGCCTCCAGGGCATCGGCCAACCCATCCAACCCAGACTTGATCGATGCAAGCATGTTGTCCAGGTCTCGCGCCCGCCGGTCTGGCGGCATAAACAAAATGTCCAGCACCACCCGGTCATTGTGGGTGATTTTGGGAACATTGGCCTGGCGTGTCAACATGTACCACTCGTACCGATACAACTTCTTTTGTCTTGCTACCGCTGCCCAATGCGCCCTGGCATTTGGGCTAAGTATTGACCTGGGCCACGGGTAAATTACTTCCAACTTAACGCCTCAATGGTCTTAGCCAGCATGTCCAATTCGGTCATTTTGTTTATCCGCATCATGGTTTTATCGCCATGCACACCCAACGGCCCGGTGTGACAACTAGGACAGAGCGGCACGACCAGCCAATTACTGGCCCGCTGCGCCATACCCTGGCCTTCCCGGATATGGTGAACTTGTACCCCCTGCTCTCCGCATAGTACGCACGGCAATTCGGCAACCCGGCCCATATGACGGATCTCAGGTCTTGTTGCCACGCTTGTCCTTGCATTCTTTGCATATCCACCTGTATCTCAGCCCGCCTGGGAAAACTATGTCCATGCCACCCTTGTTATTTCTGTCAATTTTGCAATTGCTGCAATACCTAATTCCAAAATCTGACGCAATCTTATGCGTGATTTTCGCTAACTTCTTCTGGGTACTGCTCACTAAATTGCACTCCTTTCGTGGCTCCAAAATGGTAAATAAATTCTATCAACTCATTCATTTCTAACTTTGTCATCTTGCTGGTAGATGTCCCCAGCACCACAAATCCACCCTCAATCCCAGGCACAACATCCTGGCGCTTGAGCGCTGCCGTGCAGACATCCTTCCAATTTTCTGCTGTCAACTTGCTGCCATGCCAGTTTACCTGTTCTGCCAGGTCTGTCAGCAGCGCCCACATCAAAGCATTCTGTGCCAGGCTGCGCTTTGGCTCAGACACCGTAACCACATACCCATCGCCCGCCAACCTTACCGCCTCAACTGCCCGGTCTCTGGCCTGCCGGTGGTTCATTACAAATATCTGCTTCATTCTCCCCTCCACATTCCAATGCCTACCCAGATCAACGCAACCACTACCACCCACACCGCAATGTCAATCATTCCTGCCTCCGCCTGATCTCGTCCAACACCTGCTCCCTGGTAAAAGACCTA
>JACCDP011512794.1_pt1 | contig 37673 bp, 34 predicted proteins | sample 7445841 | NCBI WGS metagenome assembly JACCDP01 (sample SAMN15323441, study PRJNA562643) | freshwater metagenome | isolation source: river surface water | place: USA:Blue River Watershed | collected 2017-08-17 | reverse complement strand
GAAACATGTTGTATTAGAGTATGGTGTTCCAGTATTAGGTCTTAAAACTCAAACTGATAAATGTTGGAGAGATGGTAAAAAGATTCCAGTTGAATGGGATCCAGCCGGTGTCGGCAAATATTGATATTTAAATGAATCATAAACTATATGTTATTCAATATAAAAAGATTGCAAAAATTATTTAGAATTCTGTCCGAAATAGGACAAAAGAATGAAAAAAAATTAAATAATATATCGTATACCGGCATCGTTTTAACTGAAGCTTCACATAATAAATTGATTGATTTTTTAAAAATTAGCAATAAGATACCAAAAGATTGGAAAATTATTGCTCATCATGCTACGGTTAATTTAGGACCATATGAAGGCAATATAAATTTATTAAATTCTGTACAGGAATTAATTGTAAATTCTTTTGCAATCAACGATAGAATATGTGCTGTTGGAGTTACCATGCCGCCTGAAATTTCAAGTAAAAACAGTAACCCTCATATAACGATTGCTTTTAATAAAGAAACTGAAGTTAAAGTAACTGCAAAAGAATCAAATAATTTGCAATGGAAAACAGCGGAAAATCTTGAGCCATTTTTAATTGATGGAAAATTGATTGAAGTTGTTTTGGGTGACGATTCATTTGCATCTGTTTAGTCAAATAATTATAATATTGACAATATATAAATTGTAACATAATGGAACCAATATATTTTTTAGTAATTGCTAGCTATTTCATAGTTTTTTCTATGGGGTTTATTATAGCTCGTTTAAGTGGAACCGTTGTAACTAATTCTATTCCACAAATTCAACATGAAAATCCAATCAGTTCGACAACTAAAGCAGTTATGGAAGAAAAAAAAGTAAATAAAAAAATAGAAATTGATGAAAAAAAGTTTATAACTGAAATACAAACTGATACCCTAGAAAAAAAGTTTAATGATTTGGGTAAGAAAATTGTTGCACAAGACGAATCTTTAGGTGCAAATGTATCGAAACTTGCTTCATTAAAAAAAAATAAAGAGAGTTAATCGTGGGTTTTAAAATACCAGAAACAGAAGAAAAAAAACAAAAGAGGAGTAAGAAGATGGCTAAATTAGGAAAAGGTTTAGATGTAGGTACATCATTTATTGTACTAGCGTCTGAACATGATAAAGGTGCAGTTGAGTATAAAGATTTTCGTGACGCATTCTATGTAATAAAACCAGCAACGCCAATTGCTGCAAAGATGATTGAAAAGGGTCTTGCTGGCAAAACTTTCGTAAAAGACGTAGATGGTTCATTTATTCTACTTGGTAAGGATGCGATTGAAAAAGCTATAGAACGTAATGATAGTGCGAAGCGTCCTATGTATCGTGGCGTTGTTTCTAGTAAAGAGAAGGATGCACGCAGAGTTTTGTCATATATTCTTAAAGAGGTAGCAGGAGAGCCAGCGGAAAAGGGAGAAAAGCTGGTATTCTGCATTCCTGCTCAACCAATTGATCAGGAAGATGATGAATTTGACGTTGGTTATCATGAAGACGTTGTAAAGAAGGTTCTATCTGATGTTGGTTATGCTCCCCGAGCTATCAACGAGGCAGAAGCCCTTTGCTATTCAGAGCTTGAAAATGATGATTATACGGGAATTTCGCTATCTTGCTTAATTCCAGGTACTAAAGTATATACTAAAAATGGCATTGTCAATATAGAAAATGTAAAGATTGGGGATTTAGTTTTTACTCATAAGGGTCGATGGCGTCCTGTAACAAATGTAATAACAAAACAATTTGAGGGAACGGCTACAAAATTGCAATTGCAAGGTTATTCAAATACATGCGAAGATTACAAATTTGTTGACAATCACGAATTATATGTATGCCGCAATAATAAATGGCAATGGATCGGTTGCGAAGAAATTGAGGTTGGTGACATTGTAGGTGAACCCATACAGCAGCAAGATCGTTTTGGAAAAGGAGAGCCTGGAATTACTATATGTGAGCGTACAACAAGCTCAAATACATATTCAAAAACTAGGATTGCAGCAACTCCAAATGTTCAAAGATTAATTGGATATTTTCTTGGAGATGGAAGTGTTAATGAAGCAGAAGGTTGTATTCAATTTGATTTTTCAAAAAATGAAGAAAACAACATTAAAGATGTTCAGGATATCTTGTTGCGAAATTTTAATAAAAATTCCTCAGTTGTTTCAAAAGATGAAAACTGTGTAAGAGTCAAATGTTATTCTAGAGGAATTTTAAATTGGTTTAAGAACCATTTATATGATGCCGCTGGAAATAAATGTTATCCATGGGATTTGGATCGCATTTCAAAAAATGACTGTATAAATCTTCTTACCGGTCTAATAAGATCAGATGGTACATGGAATGAAAATGTATTTTCATTTTCAAATACAAATACTCATCTTATCTGGTTAGCAAAACAATTGTGCGCTAGATTAGGCTTGGCTGCTTCTATACATTATCGAGAACCAAGAATCGGTGGTACAATTGATAATCGTACAATTGTTGGCAAAAAACAAGAATGGACCATATCGGTTGGTGCAAAACTAGGTTCACTTTCTGTTAAAGATTACATAGAAAATGTAAACTGTGAAAATAGTAAATTTATTGAAAAAATGTACATTGATAATAATTTTATTTGTACTCATGTTCAAAAAATTGAAAATGAAGAATATTCTGGAATTGTATATGATCTACAGGTAGAAGAAGATCATTCATTTACTGGACCATTTTTAACAATACATAATTGCGGCGCGGGAATGGTAAACATTTGCGTAATGCTTAATGGTGAGCCTGTATTAACTTTCTCAACCACAAAGAGTGGTGACTGGATTGATCGTATGGCAGCAGTTGCTACTGGACAGACGGATAGCATTGTCCAGGCTGAGAAGGAAGGTGGAGATTTCACTATTGGAGAACCAAACGACAATCAAATTCTCGCTGCTGTTTCTGCATATTATGAACGTCTTATTGATTATACAACCAAGCAACTTGCTGCTGCTTTAGCTGATCATAAGGATCTTCCAAAATTTAAGGATCCTTTACCGGTTGTAGTAGGTGGCGGAACAACGCAGGCTAAAGGTTTCGTAGCTACATTTGCAAAGAAGCTTGAAGCTAATGGTTTCCCTGTTGCAGTTAAGGAAGTAAGACACGCCGCAGATCCTCTTCATGCTGTTGCTAGAGGATGTTTAATTGCGAGTCAAATACTTTGATTTAAACTAGAATTTGAAATAAAGGACTGCGAAAGCAGTCCTTTTTCATTTGTAGAAAATATTTATTGAACATGAATAACGATTCTTTAAAAGAAATTATTAAAGAAATAATTGTCAAAGAATTTATGGCAATTAGTTTAGGTGCCGGAACTATGATACCTTCAGGTCAAATTGCTGGAGGACCAGCATTGCCATTGGGTATGCAAAATAAAATTCCATCTGATATAAAAGTACCTGCGGGCAGAAAAAAAAGAAGAAAAAAAAGTAGTTTTAATGAAGCGAATTCTGTAGTTGGCATGAATTTAGCCACCTGGGGAGTAGACACCCCTGAACAATTGTTTGGAAGCAATGCCTCTACTGAGGCAGATACAGAAATGTATTCAGATGGAGATGAAACAAATATTCCAAATAATAAAAACACAAAAATAAGTAAAAATAAAAGCAATGCACACAAAATAAATCCATCTAAAGATAGATTATCTTCTAAAAAACATGATCTATCCTCAGATAGAGATAATAAAATACTGAAAACTAGTTCGCAAAAAGCTTTATACATAAAAAGCAAGAATCCATTTCATCAATTAATGTGGAGTGGAGATAGTAAAGTTCCCAATACTTTAAAAGTAAAATATATTATTTTAGAAAAAACAATAAAAGAAAATAATCATCTTTTAGATAAATCTGGAAATAGTCAAGCTATTGTTAATCTGGACCATAATATTTCGGACATGACAAAAGATGCACTAACTAATTTTTTGCAATTCTGCCAAGGCATGTTAAATATTAAAGATTTTCCAGAGATATACATTTTATCAGAAAGAATACCCGGAATGACAACCGGAGCATATTTGCCAAATAAAAAATTAGTTTTAGCTTTATCTGAGAATAGACTAATGATTGATGTTTTTAGAACCATTGCTCATGAGCTAACACACTGCAAACAGCACGAAAGAGGAGAATTAGATAATTTACCTCTACGTAAAGATGAAGATGACATGAGTGATGTTAATACACCGTATGAAAATGAAGCCTATATGAATTCAGGAAATTTTTCAAAAGCTTGGGCAAGAATTTATAAAAATATGACAAGAGATGAAATATTTTCAATGACAATATAAATAAATAATTTGTTAACATTATAGTTATAGTAATATGTTAACACACATACGAAGATAGCGAGGAAATAAATGAGAAGAATAAATGAGTTTATTATAATATTTTATTCTGCAATATTTATTATCCTGTTATCATCTTGTGGTCAAAATCAAATTGTAATAAATCATATAAGAACTAATGATTTAAATCTTGCAATAAATTCTACAGTAGCATTTATTTCGGATAGAACCTCCACAGAACCTAATCAATCAGCCAGAATATATTGTTCTGGCTTTTTTATTAGTGATAGAATAATTTTAAGTGCATTGCATTGTTTTCAAGATATCTTAACAATTAGATTAATGTCTGGGGAAATTGTACAACTTCCAACAACGACTAATCCAACTGGAAGACAATTTCAATTTGTTTATAGTAATCAAATAGAACAAACTACATTAGCGTTTATAAGTGAAGAAATAAATGAAGCATCTGTAGTTGCTTTTGATCAAGAATCAGATTTAGTTATTTTAGAATTAACTCCTGCTACAAGATCTAGTTTTGCATATCTGCACATTGCTCCACAGGATCCTTTGTTAGCAGAAACAGTATATGTAATTGGACATCCAAGAGAACTTGCATGGTCTATTTCAAATGGAATTATCTCTAGAATTCTATCAAATAGAACTATAATTCAAACAAATATTTCTCTTATTGGCGGTTATTCGGGTGGTCCATTGATTAATATAAGAGGCGAAGTAGTAGGTTTAGCAGATGCATATATAAGAAATGTTCCTAACGTTTCTTTTTTTGCTGCAAGACAAACAATAGAAAATTTTTTACAAGATAATAATCTACATGAATCAAAATAAAAAAATTTTAAAAGAATTAATTATATTACTTATAGAGAACGTTTTAGATAAAATGGGCGCCCAACACGTTAGCACCTCTATTCGTGGTTCCTGGTTTCCTGTATACGCTTACAGAGGGGATCCTGGAATTGCTCGTCATCGAAAAGTAATGAGTAAAGTAAGAAAAAATTTACAAAGAAAAGCTTATTCACACGATCCTCCAAGAATGGGATTAACAGATATAAAAGAATAAATTTCTATGTTATCATTAGTTAATGCTAAATTGGTTGAAAAATTTTTTTATTCAAAAATCAAATAAAAAAGAAAAAAATTTAAAAGCAATTCAAAAGATTGCTGACAAATTAATTGTTGGCGATGAAGTGATTATATCTTTTAAAGATCCTAAAAAAATATTTTCTCCGCATCCTCCTGCTAGATGGAATTTAAGTGAAGAAGAAAATAATAGAGGATTGTTAAAAGGAACTGTTACATTAATTTTTAGAGAATTAAACAATGTAACCGGCTTTGAAATATCTTCTATTTGTATTAATGAAAATAAAAATAAATGGAGGAGCACTGTATTTTTTTTAGACGAAATACAAGACATTATCAATAAAAGATAAATTCTTATTTTTATAAATTTTAAACAGTAAATTACTGTTACAGTATCATTTAAATTTCCACATACATACATTTAATAAAATTACCAAATATGAAAGGCAATAAATATGAAAACATTACATCTTCATGGACAATATACACAGCATTTACCGGCTCGCATAACGGGCACAAGAGAAGCCTTGGAAATTTTGCAAAAAGCTATTAATCAACTTATATCTTCTAGTTCCTCAGAAAAAGAAATTGTTCTTGACATGGAATGCTTTGACGGCGAAGAATATGAACTTACAGTTCAAATGCAATCAAATCTTGAGAAAGATAATCTTCCTTATAGTTCTTGGAAAGAATGGCATGGAGAAAATGTATGAAAGAAGAATTTGATATAAAACAATTATTTCGTAAAGAATCAGTTTTAGACAAAGGTCATGTTGATTTAATGGATGGCATGGTAACACATCCTATGTTAAAGGTTGTTAATTCTGCAAGAGTTTCTTTCTTAAAAGAAGCAAAAGAATTAACAGAACGTGACGCTAAACTTATAAAATATTTAATTGAACATGAACATTTCTCAACTTTGCGTCATTCTTATTTTTCTTTTAGAATAAAAGCACCTCTCTGTGTTTTCCGGCAATGGTGGAAATATCAGATAGGTTCTCAATGGCTTGAGAATGAAAATGTTGGTTCAATTGAAATTCAAGATACTTCATGGAATGAAGCCTCCGGAAGATATGTAGAATTTGAACCAGAATTTTATATTCCAGAATTAATTCGAGTTCAATCTAAAGACAACAAGCAGGGCAGTTATGGCAAGCTTGAAGCTTTGGAAAGCGGCGTTGATCCAGTAGATTTTTTTAGAAATGTTTGTGATTTTCAATATCAAAACTATAAAGCAATCGTGAATGCTGGTGGAGCAAAAGAGCAAGCAAGAATGCTTCTTCCACAAAATATTTATTCCGAATGTATCTGGACTTGTTCTTTACAAACAATTCTATTTTTCCTTCATCAACGTCTTAAAGAAGATGCTCAATGGGAAATTAGAGAATATGCAAAAGCTATTAAAAATTTAATACAACCAATTCTTATTGATGATATTATCAAGTGACATAGCTGCGTATATTCACTTATGGTTAAAAAACTATAGAACCTTTTGAATGAATATGTTATTCAATATATTTCACGCCAAGATAATGAACCATAATAATCCATTGTACTTCCACCAATATGCATGACAGCTAATACAAGTTGATCTGGAGTATTATTTACGTCTGCACTAACCAAAAGAGAATTTCTCAAATCTCCTATTGTGGCAGCATTAACTGTTACGCCTTGTCCGGACACATATCCACTTTTAATAACTGTTCCACCTGTTAAAGTATTGCTTATGGTTCTTGAGATATCATATTGAATTGCAGAATTTGTGATATTAGTCCAAGATGCTGCATCGACTCCGGCGACAGTTGGATTTAATATAAGCGCCCAAAGAAATGTATCTGCTGATGTAGGAACCAGTGATATGTCGGTGGGATATATCGTTGCACCAATATAAGAACTTTTAAGCCTAATACCGATTACGGGACAGAAAACACCATTAGGTGCATTAACAAGTTTACTTGTTCCACGATTGGCAGTTCGTAGAGTTCCTATTATTTCGAAGCCACCTTCAGAAAGAACGGTAGAACATATTTCAGTGAGTGAACCTACTGAACCAGCCGCCAAACTTCTTATCTCATATCTTACAGGAAGATTTGGAGTTGACATATATACGCCAGTTAAAGTATTTGCTCTATTAAACTCATGAACATAAACTGGCAATCCATTAAAAACAAAACCAGCTCTAACTCTTCCAACGCCGAGCCATTCAAGATCAACAAAACAGATTTGAGCTTTTGTTATATCAAGTGTTATTCCACTAGAGCCGCTACCATTTAATTTATCTAAATTCCAAGCACTTTGACTTACTTGAGTAGTTATTGGCGTGCCCGTATAATTGGAACGCAAACAAAAATTTAAATTACTGCCGCTTTGTTCAAAGAAAATACCATTATTATCATCATAATAGCCGTTTCTTCTTACGATATTTGAAATCGGTGTACCAAATACAAATGTTGATATAAAAACTAAAGATTTTCCTGGTTGATAATTCATTCGTTGTCGAGATTGTTTAATGGCATATGCACCTGTTGTACCACTAACCGACATAAGAGTAGCGGCCTGATTTTGAATATAGTCAAATTGACCATTTGATGCAGTTGAAGACCAAAATAAATCTTGATTGTCAAATATTTGTTTGCTTTCAAAAACAGTAACTGGATTGCTAACTCTTAAACGACCGAATGCATCAAGACCTGGATTATCTTCAAATCCTGCAATTGTTACGCTACCAGACATAGCTACTGTCCAAGGATCTGTTCCTTGATATACGGTAACATCATCTGTAGCATAATCTAAATCTCTGATATCTAGATTAACAGCAGTAACACTTTGAGTTAACGGTAGATTTGTTATTCCAACAGAACCGGTAATAAATAAGTCTCTTGAAGGGGCTTGTCTCAATATACCAACATCACCACTTGAAGTCACAGCAGCCGGAATATTAATTGTAGATCCTGTTATTATGATATCAACATCACTTTGAATTGGTATATTAAATGACATATTATTTACTTTCTTATATGTTATAAATATACAATAGTTTTTGTTAAGCTTTATCAAAAGAGGTCAAATGGGAAAATGCAAAGAATTAGCAGAATAAACCAGTTCATTAGTTAATGATAAAAATGCGGCATATGCTACTTGTTTTGTAAAGCTGTAATATTACATTAATTTATTTACATTAAATGTAAGATTGAAAAATCAAACAATGATTTTTTTTAAAAAAGTTCTGAGAACTCCTATTTTTCAAATATCTTTTAGAAAATCTTGCCAAATGCTTATGTAAGCACACCAAATACAAGCTAAATAAAGATAATTCCCGATTTTCAATCCCAATAGAGTATGTTAAAAATTCCAGAATATTATCCGGATATAAGTATAAAACTTATATTGGGAAATGGTAAAGTACATGGTGTATCCCAAACTTTTGATAAGAACATTACATCATTAGGATATATACCGGTTAACATTGTCGTAATGGCAGAAAAAGCAAACACATTAAAAAGTAATGGTACTTCAGAAGAACATAAACAGTTAATAAAATGGATGGAGGAACAAAATTTATGAGCAATTATCATAATTTAGCGAAAGAAATAGCAGATTTAGTAACAGACAAACAAAAAGCTTATGGTAACTCTTTTAGTCAAGCTGGGCAATTCTTAAAACTATTATATCCAAATGGAATTCCAGTAGATTCGTATACGGATGCATTGTGCATAGTTCGTATTTTCGATAAACTTAAACGTTTAGGAAATGCTAATAATTTACCTGCAAATGAAGGAAAAATTGATGCGTGGAAAGATATTGTTGGTTATGGTTTATTAGGACTCGATAAGGATTCGACAACAAAAAAAGAATGATGAATTTTGAATATTAAGAAATTAATAAATGAAATAGAGGATGTTGTAGTCCATCTTTTAGAGTTGAAACTAGATTTTTCAATCTAAAATTGAAAGTTTATATTTGTATAATCCACTGAAAAACCAACCATCTTTAGTGGTTAGGTAGTTCACAATGACTATATTTTAAAATTATAACATGTTATTATAGATTAATTCTCAAATGAAAGATATAAAATGGCATTAGGTTTATGTTGTCAAATCATTGAACCTGTTCACAAGAGAACAGGTAATGTTATATATGTTAATATTGTAGAGGAAAAAACTCTCCAATTGGGTGCTTTCAAAAATGGAAAGTATACAAAAGAGAGAATATCTCAAACTTATCATCATAATGTTGATCAACATATTAAGATGATTCCTTATCTTGTCAGGAATAATATTCATTCGTTTCGTTTAACTTCTGGATTGTTCCCGCTTTGGGAATTTAATCATGAAATGATTAAGGATGACGAGTTTTTGCTTTCTAAATTGAAAAATCTAGGCAAGTTATTTATAGACAATAACATTCGTGTTACTTGCCATCCTGGACAATTCACCGTGATATCCAGCGACAACAATAATGTAGTAATCAATTCTATTCGTGAATTAGAGTATCATGCATGGGTTTTTGACGCTATGGGTCTACCACTATCAAGTTATGCAGCTATTAATATTCATGGTGGTAAGGCAGATCGTTCAGCCAACATAATAAGCGTTTATCGTTCCTTGCCCGATAATATTCGTTATCGTCTTACTTTAGAGAATGACGAAAAATGTTATAACGTTAATCAGTTATTGGATATTCACAACCATTGCGGCGTTCCACTTGTATTTGATAGCCATCATTATACATTTAATACCGGTAATATATCTTTTGCTCAGGCTTTTAGTTATACTCGTTCTACTTGGGGTAATATAAAACCCTTACAGCATATTAGCAATACGGAACCAGGGCAAGAAAATGCTGCTTTCAATCAACGAAGGGCTCATTCTCAATATATTCATCACATCCCAGATATACAATTAGAAGCTATGCGTGAAGATACGATTGACATAGACGTAGAAGCAAAACATAAAAATCTTGCTATTTTTGCTTTACGAAAAAAATATAACATTATTTAATTTTTAATAAAATATTTTTTTCTTGAAGTATGCTTTCTATAAATGAAAGTAAGAAGAAAATCTGGTCAAGATAAACTAGTAAAAGATAAATGCGAGATATGTGGCTTTAATAAGAGTGCTGCATTAAATCTCCATCATATCATTCCTCAATGTGATCCAAGATGCACAAATGATAATAACAATCTTGCTGTGGTATGTCATTCCTGTCATGATCTTGTTCATGCCTCGCCACCTGAGATAACCATTGTAGGAGTATACAGTTCCACTGCTGGCAGAAAGTTATTTTTCTATTATGGAGATAGCCCACCTCCAGATTTTCTTCCACGAGAATTCTGGAAGATTAAACCAGAAGAAAATCTATTACTTGCTCGTGGTAAGCGTAACATTTAACATACACGACTACCAATTTAAATTGCCATAATATTTATATATGGAGCATAAAACCCACCCACATTCCGATGGGTGGGTAATTCACTGCAAAGTGCCATAAACCTATTTATCTCTTTAGCGTGAATGGTTAGTTCGCATGATAAGAAGAAGTTGATTCTAATCATTTCACTTTTCTTCTTTAAGATAAAAATTTATTTCTTCAAAATTTCTAATTTTATTAGAACCTAATTTACATAATTTTGGTATCGCATCATAAGCATCTTCGTGAACGTCAAGAATTAAAGCATCATGAAGAACAAACAATGGAACAATTACATCTTGTAATTGTGCTCCATAAATTTTCTTTATAATTTTTGTAAATCCTTGCAAAGCAACATCGACTGCTGTAGATTGAATAAAATAATTTAATAATACATAAGGTTTCGCATTATTACACATAATGTATCTATCATAATAATTTTGTATATATCTATTGTTTGAATGTAAAAATCTTTCTTTCAATGAAGATCTTAAATCATCGATACCAAAAAAATCTTTTATTGAAGAAATAACTTCTTCAGGATCTGATATTTTTTTCTGTAATTGTTTATAGAGTGTTTCTTCATTTGCACCATACAATTGAGAAATTAAAGCTATTTTAACTGTATTTCTATCAAGTTCATCTAAATTCATTTCTTGTTTAAATTCTGTATATATATCTTGTGGTAATAGTTTTGCTCTATCTGGTTTAGTTATTGCCATTAAAACTCTTGGTTCTAACGAAGAAAAATCTAAATAAACTATTTTTCCTTCTTTACCAAATCTAGAATCTATAATATCTCTATAATCTTTCTTCAATAAAAGAATATTAGGACCAGATAAAACAGATAATCTCCCTGTAATAGTTTCTAAATTAGAATATTGTATAGTTTTACTATAACCTTCATTTGGCAAAAATGATTTTATTATTTCTTTTTGTCCTGGGGATGCAATTTCAAGATATTTGAAACAATTTTTCACGTTTATCTTTGCTGGTTTTAATTTCTTGAAAAGAAATTCATATTGTTGATAAATTTGTAAGTAACTTAAATTTTTTTGTTCGATTTGCTCAACAATGTTAAGAACAAATTCTTCTACGTTAGAAAGAAATTCTTCTTTTGGAATGATTGTTTTCCATGGTATGGAATTACTCTTTAAATTTTCACCAATTAATGTTTTGTATACATTAATCCATTTTTCTTTTGGAAACAAAATGTTTTCAATTCCAAAAAGTTTGTTAAGCAATATTAATTGTTCATTATCAATATAATTTGAATTTTTAAAATCGTTCAAATGATAGTCAAAAATGACATTTTTGTTATTAACAAAAACATTTGAAGATTTTGTACCAAAAATATTTTTATCAAACAAATAAGAATATTGCATAAGCTTCATGGTGACAAATTGCAATAATAATTTAAACTGATAAAAATTATTCTGTTGAACTTGGTGTTGCGGCTGTACCTGTTCCTCTTTGTTGTTCTAATGCTCTTTCAACAACAGTAATTTGATTTCTTACATTTGCCATCATATTATAATATTGTCCGTAAGCATCGAATGGAGCCAATTTTATATCTGTGGTAAAATTCCCAGGTGATATTTTATGAGTCAAGCCAGTAACACCATATATATTATCCATGCTAGTGCCAGTTTGAAAATCAATAAAAAACTGTTGAGCATATTGAATTATTGGACATCCTAAAGTTGTTAAATTTACTTCTGTCGGAATTACTTGCATTGGCAAACCTCCTGGTTGTTCTCCATTTGGTTGCAGTTGACTGTTTCTCGGAGATCTCAACATATTTACAGTTGATAATTGAGGATTTTGCATTGATGATACGCCTGCCTGTTTTATTGCTGTACCTTCAATTCCATAAATTATATATGGCACAGTAGAATAAAGAAACTGTTTTAATGCTCTTGAACCACCAGCCACACGCAATAAATTTTGATTACTTAAAAGATTATCAATGTTTCCATTGTTAATAGTACCATCAGAAGTTATTATTTCTAACAGACCAAAATCAAGTGCTCTTTGTAAATTAGCTCTTGCATCTTCTTCTTGATTTACTTCAATTGGAGATGTGCGATCTTCATTAGGAGTTGAAACATTATTTGCTCTTCCTAATGCTGCTATATCGTTATCTCTAGTAGCTCTCAATATTTGTCCTTGAGATTCATAACATGTTGCAACTCTATCATAAACATGTATTCGCAAAATACTTTTTGTATTTGAATCATTTATTTCATCTCCATCTCTCAAACCAATTCGTTGCGGCAAACATTCAACAAATATTTCTATTTGTGGCATTTGAAATGTTCCATCTGAAGTAATTTCTGCTAAAATTCTATCCATTCTTGCTTGAAGTTGTGGAACTTCATCGATTGCTTCGGTTCTACGAACTCCTTCTTCAATTACTTGTCTATACAATGGACTATCATCCCACAATCCGTAAGATGGTGCTGCTGGATCGTCTATAATAACAGATTGTAAAAAACTAAAAAATTCTCTAATGTTCATTGCAACAGAATTGCTAGCAGATTCAAGTCTATTTCTTGCTAATTCTTGAGCAAAGAATCCTAAATCAACCATAAAATTTGCAGTACTTAATCTACGAGCATAACCCGCTTTTGAATTAAAAGGATAAAATAAAAATTGAATTTCATCATATTTTTGAGTTTCTGCTAGCGGTTGTCCAACAAAGTGTAAAAGTAATGTTGCTAAAGTTGTTTCGCCTGTTGGTGCTCCAGGGTTGGAAAATCTTTCTTGATATTCTCTTAATTGTCTGCTGTTTCTAGCAGTACCAAGTACTCTTCCGGCTCTAGTTCCACCAGGTCGCGATCCACGCCCAGTATCTCTTAAAAATGGATCTGTACCTGCTGATGAGATACGGCTTATTTTTTCTTGAATGCCATTTATTATCGAATTTGAAATTTGTTGAATAATTGCCGGTTCACTATTGTTTTCACCAGTTCTTGTTCCGTTATTATAAAAATTATTTAAAGCAATTAATAATCCTTGACTTGCAGGACTACTAGTATTTAAACTAGTTCGTAATCTTGTTAATTCTCGTCTTAACTCACCAGTCATAGTAAAAGAAGGAGTCGCAGTCATAGCTGCGTCTAAAGCCTGTATTCCTCTTACTTCTCTTGTCCTCGCCCCTGTACCAGAAGAATTAAAAACTCTTTCTCTTAAATCAGATAAAGTTTGCTGCATACTTCTTAATTGGCGGATAGAATTGCCAACACTATCAGAATTAGCACCGCAATCAATTAATTCTGTACTTAAATCTGATCCGCCTCTCATTGCTAGTTCCAAGGTTATTTCTACAGCTCCACCTTCGGCAAAAGAAAAAGAAGAGTTTGTAATTCCATATTTTTCTTTTATTCTCATACCATTAAGCAAATCTCCATAAACATTGTCTGGAGTAGTATTTGTTACTAAAAAATTATCTGGGTGAATCCACCCATATTCTATTTCTATTTCATTAGCACTATATAAGTCTGCTTTTACAAAATCTGCTATATCATTCAATCTCGAACGGTCATGTAAAACTATTGATAGTTTTGCTGTTTTAAAACTAGCCATGCCAACACTAGGTCTAACTTCTATAGTTAAATCTTTAATACTTAAAAATGGTCTAAATTTATCTAATACTGGATTTGCTCTTAATTGAGCATTGTCTCTTTCGTCTGCATTTACTAATGTTTGAGGAGAAGTAAAAATTTCCATTCCTGCAATAGTATAATAATCTGATTGAGGAAATTGAGAAGCTTGAGATCCTGTAATTGAATTAGCTGACAGCATCTGATATGTTGGACTTCCATTTGTAACCTGTTCAGCACCCATTAAAAATTTTACTAAACTTAATCCTTGAATTTTATTTCCAGTTGAATCTATAACTGGTCTTGGTAAAAAAAATTTTATTTCTACAAGAGGCAACGCTCTTGAAAATTCAATTGTTGGAATTCCATTCATGAAAACACAAACTGCATTTGTATTTCTTACAACTGGAGAAATTCTGTTACTATTTGAAATTAAAACTGATAATGTTGGATTTTCTTTTGTTGGCGCACCTAAATTTTGATTTATAGAATTACTTTGTAATATTCCTCTATTTCCTTCTGTATTTCGTGGTCCTACTATCGATGCATATTCTTCAAAATTTTCTAAAATTTTTAAAAAATAATTTTCATCATTTTTGGGACCGTAATAAATTTCTATATATCTCTTAATTGCTTCCTTTTGCTCTTGTGTGGCATTTGTTGTTAATAAATTAATTCTAGAAATTAATTCATAAGTCATTAAACAACCTTCACTTGTATCTATTAATTCATTTAAAATTGTTGCAATAATTCTATCAGTTGCTGAATTAGTTGTAGGGAGGTTTGTACTCGAACCTCCTGTTATTGCTGTGGTTGTTCTGTCTTGTTGTATAGAAGTCGTAATTAAGTCTTGAACAGAACTTAATCCAAAATATTTGGACAACTGGTTGATAGCTCTATTCATTTTTCTGATTCTTATTGTCATATAAAACCATTAACCAACAAATTTTATTATATCTTCTAATTTAGGAATAATAATAAATGTACCAGGTGGTACTTGCAATCCCCATCCAATACCAGAAGCAGCAGCTAAAATCCACCATAATTTTGCATCGCCATATTCTTGTCCTGCCAAAATATCCAATCTAACATTTTCTTCGCAAATATAAATTTTTTTTCTTATATTTCCATTGTTTATGTTATTTCTAATAGTCGGTATTGCTTCAGAAGTTCCGTATTTTTCACCAAATTTTATTATGGGTGTTCTACCATATCTTTGTATTGTCATATATTATCTATTATTTTTTTCTTTAGTAATTTTAATAGCAGCTATCTTATTATTATAATTCATATCTGTATCGGAATCTTGTTCTAAATCAAAACTTGTAGCTGTAGATATGTTTCCAACAGGATATATTGGTGCTCTATTGAATCCATTTGAATCAATTCCAGGCGCAATGTCATGTACGGGAACAAAACTGATTCTAATTTTGCACATTTTAGGTGCTCGGTTATTTAAACCATCAACTTCCCAGATTTGAGTATCGCCTTCAATCCAGTTGAAACTCATATTTGTTATAAATCCTGCCAAACCTTTTCCTTTTGTTGTTTCAAAAGATTTAAATATTGGATTTTGCGTTTTACTTAAAAATGTTCTCACATTGCTAGTATTTGATTGTGTATCGACAGTTGATTCAGGACTATCACTCGGTAATCCTCTAGCAATTCTTGTTATTTCTTCTGGAATTGGAATAAAAGGAAAGACTGTGTTTCTAATATAAAATTGATCCTCCTCATTAATTAATGAACTACTAGGAATAGGATTTTTAAATCGTACTTTATATAAACTGGTTGAAGTCTCTTCTTCTATTACTTCTAATGTCCATTGACCTGAAGGGATATTTCTTAAAATTTGCCTTTCTTTTCTTATTCGTTGTGATTCGGTCATTGTCGGATTTCCAACTAATGCTAAACCTTGCGGGGCGATTATTCCTGATTCACCTCTAATTGATGCAGCAAAAGCTCGTATCGTATCTCTATATGCAGCACTCCCTAAATTAAATTGAACTTTAAATGATTCTCCAGGCGCAAAAATACCTTCTCTCATTCTTTGAGAAACTGTATTTATTTGTTGTTGTAAATTTTCGTTATAAGTAGAAGCTCTAGCAGCAGCAGCAGCAGCATTAGCATCATTTATGACAAAAGATTCTTCAGATTCTGTAATTCCAAATAATCTGGCAAGATTAAAACCACTAAAATTACTTCTAATTACATCTCCAATACGTAACCTTATCAAAGGAGAAGCTCCAGGTAATTGAGAAAATGGTTGAATAAATTTAGTTTCGTCTGGTAATCTTAAATTTCTTCCTTGTGTAAACTGAGGATATAAAAATGTTGTTAATTTATTTATTTTCCACCACATTTCATCGAAATCATTTTTATTGGTTGCTACAATAAAAAAATCAAACGAAATATCTCTTTTTGTTCCAATATATGTTTGTACTGCTTCAATTCTTCCGTATCCATCGGTTGCAGTATAATTTGGAGAAAAATTATCTGATAAACTTTCTAAAAATGCATGAAATGAAATTATTTCATTTGTTCTCAAATCATGCATATAAAATGGAACATAGCTTGCATCTAATTTTTTTTCTAATTCGTTTACAATAGTGGAAGACAATCTAGAATTATCGTCTAAATCAGTAGAATTAAAACCATTCGATAGTCGTAAATTAGAAATAACTTTTCCAGGATTTAAATTTATTCTAATATCAGCTCTATCTAGTGATGTTGGTAAAATGTATCTAGATGGAGTTGTGTTGGTAGCTATAGCTTGAACTTTTCTTCCTCCTGCCAAACGAGAAGCATTTGGAGATAAAAATGTTTTATAGATCAGTGCCGCTGGATTTATTATAAAATTTTCTCCATTACCTTCTTGAAAGGTGTCGGTTATTAATGATTCTTTTGTATATGAATATACATCTGTTTTATCAGATACTTTTTCTTTTTCATTTTCATTTGAACCAGATACATTGGTATCAGCTTCAAAAATAGCATTTTGAGTTAAACTATTGTCTCCTAACTGTGCAACTATATTCATAAATTTTACAATTCTTGAATCATGAAATGTAGAAATTTTAGTAATAATATTAAGATAATTAAGATAATCCATGTTTTCTGTATTTTCAATATTTTCAATACCTAAATCTTGATAGATTTGCTTAATTAAAATTCTAGCTATTGTATTTCCAAAACCTATCTCTTTCCCAGAATCGATCCCATATGTACCGCTTGTTAAAGGACTGAAAAATATTTCCAATCCTTTTTGGACGCATTTATTATATGGATTTATTGTATTAATAAAAAATCTATTTTTAATATCTTTACCCACAAAAGGAACAGAGGCATAAAAAGCCTGAGTTTCTGAAATGCCAATACAAAGAACACTTACAATGCTAATCATAAATAGCGCACTCGTAGCTGAGTTTAAGCTAGAAAATATAAATTCAGGATTGTAAGGATTACCGTGAGAATATTGCGTTTCTGAATCTAATGCTATTGAATTTTTTGGTTTTACAAAGTCGGGATTTGTAGCAGCAATAATTTCAGTTGGACTAAATCTATTTATAGGTACTTTAACACCTATGTTTGCTAATGAAACACCTATTGTTGCTAATGATAGTGAACCAGTGGTAGTATTTTCTAAAGTATTATCTCCTGCGGCAGCGAATAGTATATTTACTCCAAGTCTTTTTAATTCATCTGAACTAAGACTTATATTTACACCATCTCCATTTAAATTTCCCGTTTCTGCTGTAGGAAATTTTCTTGGAGAATGAACGCCAAATTTAGGTTGTAACAATATAGTTCCAACTTGGGTATTTTGTTCAGTTCTAGTTTCATCAGAAGATATAAACCTTTGTTTTGGATAAAATTGATTATTTTCTGCTAATCTGTTTTCAACAGTAGAAACAAGCAATCCTTGATTACCCTCAGAAGATAACTCTATTTCGTCATATAATTCATTTACAGAAGGTAATGTCCCATTTAATCCTTTTCCCTTTTTTACTTGTAATTCTAAAAATTCACTTTCGGATAGATTTTTAAATTTATTTAGTGCCTTTTGTGAATCATTACTAATAAATTCATCGGAATATTGCTTTTCTGCGGCTTGTTCTGAATTGGTTAATGATGCGGGAGTTCCATCTGCATTTCTTAATATAACAGGATTTGATCCTTTATTTATTGGATATAAGTTTTTGGCTTCATGAGTTTTATTACTTAAATAATTTACGCTTACTTCTTTACTATATTGAGAGTAATCATCTCCTCCATTTGTAGAACCGGCACCTATTTCTGTTTGTTTAATGTCTGCATTTCTACCTTCTTCCATGTATGTTGTATAAACAACTACTCTTGTTCTAGAAGGCTCTATTCTTCTTAAAGGCGTCTCAGTATCAAATATGCTGTTATCATTAATAGTCATTTGTTCTCTTCTGTTGCCTTTTTAATTTCTGCTTCTAAAGGTTTTAAATAAACCTGTTCTGCTTTTGCAAATAAATTTTTTAAAAATTCATGTGCTTGTTCTTGAATTTCTTTCGGAAAAGAATCTAAAATTTTTTTATTTTCTTCATTTTCAAGATAAATTTCATATATGCTTTTCATAATTTACTTTTTAATATAAACATAAATATTTTTTATTTCAATTTTTAATAAATAAATAAGAAATTATATAATATTTTCTTTAGTAAACTACCTACCCACATTCTGATGGGTGGGTTTTACGCTCCATTTTATAAAAAATAAAACCTATCAATCGGAATTTAAATAAGTAGTTCACTTGCCCAAATCTTATTGATTTACAAACCCAGCGCCTTTGGCACCTGGAACCACATATTCTTTATCAATTAATACATTTGCAATATCGTCAGCTTTAAGATTTACACGAAGATTAACTGTTAAATTAATTCTTCCAGATTCAATTCTATAATTGATATCTTGTCCAAGAGAATCTCCTATTCTTTTAAGATTTGCTCCTATTTCTACTGGTGTTGCTGCCAAATTAATCAAGTCTTCATTAACTCTTGCAACTGCATCTGCTAGTGCGCTGACTCCATTGAAAAATCCAGTCATCCATGAAATATCTGCAAACATTGCAGGATCAAAAGAATTTTTAAAACTTAACATATCCGTCGCTATTGTGCGAGATTGTTGAAGAACTTCAGATACTTTTGAAAATCTTTTTACAGATATAGATTCATAGCTATCTAATAACTCAGATAATTTTTTACCTCCATAAGTGTCTTCCGTCATTGCTTTTATTACAGAAGCAATCGGTGCAATCATATTATGAATATCAGGACCACTAAATCCTTTTGCCATTGTACCAGTATCTGTTGAAAATGTTGTTTTTAATGTTCCAATAGCATCGGAAATAGTTCCAACGGCTTCCATTATGGTTTTTAATTTGTCAATACTTTTAATGTTAATTCCACTAATTCCATTTAAAAGTTCTGGGGTTAAGTTAGTTTTTATACCTTCAATAATATCTTTTAATATTGAAAAGAAATTATTTTTATTATCTCCTTCATTTCTAAATAAATTTCGCAATGTTCCAAGACCCGCACCAACACCACCGCCCTGTTCAGTTTGCCAGTTAGCCATACCACCGCCAGCATTACGTGCAGTCCAATAGAATTTACTTATTACTTCTTGAACAGTTGTTATTAATTCAAAAACTGGCGTCAAAGCTTTTGCCTTTGCACCTAATCCTCTAGCGTCAATTCCACTTAGTGTCGTATTTAAGCCAGTTATTAAACTTGGTAAAAATTGTCTTAAGGAATCAAAAATAGCAGTAAACATTGTTCCTAGACTAGTAATTGCAGTGGAATCAATTGGCGTACCATTTGCTGTTCCACTAAGAGCACTTCCACCTAATGAAGAAACAGCAGTTGATATATTTCCAATAATTTCTAATAATGGACCTATAAATTTAGTTAAAGGCTCTATTTTTTTAATATCTTCCGCAGTTGTCGCTTGTGCAAAAGAAATCATACTATCAATTATAGATCTAATTGCGCCAGCGAAACCGCCCTCACCGCCTTGTCCATTGGCACCACCAAACAATCCATTGGTCAAACTACTGATAAAAGTTGTTAAATTAGTTACAATTGTATCGTTTGATAAATCTATGTTTTTCGAAACATTGCTAATTGCCGGAACAAATCCACCTAATGAAGTCAATATATCAGCAGTAGCTTTAGCAATAGCAGAAATCTGTTCCGGTGAACCTGGAACTTCAATCGCAAGAATACCTTTTATTAGGTCGCTAATTCCGACACTTTCCGTTGTTGAACCAAGAATGTTTAATATATTTCGAAAATTTGTTATAAAATTTTCAATAGTTCTTGTAAATGTAAAGGAGGAATCAGCTCCCATAGCAACAACAACATCAGATATAGTTTTTGTAAATCCTGATATACCTTGAATTATTGAAACGATTCCTGATATTTTTTCTATCTGACTGGTATCAATTGTAGCAGAAATGTCTACAACTTGGTTTATGAATTCAGTTGCTGCATCTTTAATTTCTCTTACCAAATTTGCCGTATTCCTTAAATTATCAGCAAACCCACTACTATCTTCACTGGCAAGTCCAGCACCAAGGGCAATTGTTCCAATCGCAGCCGACAAAGAAGCCAAAGCTTGCAAAACAGAAATTATTAATTCAACTTTTTCTCCTATTCCTGATGATAGATTAATTGCGGCTGCGGCTTCTATTATTTGTTTCCCGGAATCCACTGCGGCCAATGCAAATGTGGTAAGCGCCCCTAATCCAGCTATAGCTGTAAGTGCTCCCAAGCCACCACTGGCAGCAATTGCTGCTCCTACAGCCGTTGACGCTATTGCCAATGGAATCATTGCTAGTAAGACTAAAGTTATAACTCCTAAACCTAATGAACCTTTTTCTAGCGTTTCAATATCCATTTGTCCTAGCTCCACCATCATCAAAGCAAGTAGTCCAACTGCAACCACAAACCCTGCTACGAACAATCCAAGTGGACCTAAACCAGTCATACCTGCCGCAAATTGCGGACCACCCATAGCAATAGCTTTAGCTGAAAAGGCTATTGCCGTTACAATTCCCGCTGAAGCAACAACAACTGCTGTTGCAGTTAAAATACTTTCTTTAGAGATAGTCGTAGTTTCAATAAAACCAGCTAACAACACAATAGCACCTATTACCGCTACCATTCCAACGCCAATAAAAAAAGCCAATTGAGCTATTACAGCAGTAGCTTTTCTTATTTCCGCAGACGTAATAGCACCTATTTCGTTAAGAGTTGCTTTTAGCGAAACGAAAAATCCTGGTGCTGGAGTTGGAGGTGTTGCTGGCGGAGTTGGCGCAGCGGCAGTCGCTGCATTTAAACCCAACATATTTGTTATAAAATTACCAAATCCACTGGAACCTCCAATTGCCCGAGCGGCACCGCCTTTCATTAAAAGCATTATACCGCTACCAAGTCCTTTTAATAGAAAACCTCCTACTGCACCAGCAAGAGCACCTATAAGAGCTGGTCCAGTAAACCATGCTATCATACCCATAATAATGTACCCCTTATATTCTTCCCAATAAGGTTGAAGTTTCTGCCATGCAAATTCAAGGCTAGCTGTTAGCAATTCCCATAAAGCATCGCCTAATTGCGGCATCATTTCTACTAACATGCTCCACAATGGACCAAATATGTCTATGATATATCCCATGAAACCATCAGCAGCGGATTCAATTCCTAAGTCTTCTGGATTTTTAATAAATTTTACTAATGCTTTTGCACCATCTATCAGACCTTGAATTGCATATCTTCCTAACTGAGTGACTATGCCAATCATAGCTTTGAAAAACGATTTTATTCCTTCTAAAACTTTACTTCCTTGAGTAGTACCACCATTAAACCAATTTAAAAAATTATCTTTTAATGAATTTAAAAACTTTTGAACTCCTTCTTGTGGATTTTTGGCTACATCATTAAAAAATTGATAAAAAGTTTGTTTTATGTTTGACAACATTTCTCTAAATCGATTTCGATCAAAGATACCTGCTATTCCACCGAAGAATTGCTTAACTCCTGGAAACATATCCACAAACATACGTCCAACTTGAGCCCCCGCCCAAAAAGTATCCCTTAACGCTCGTCTAATTGCGTAAAACATTTCTCGGAATTCCTTACTTCTCCTTATTCCACGTTCGAAGCCATTTATGAATTGTTGAATGAATCCGCCTTGCAGTTGACTTCCAGATTTGACCATTCTATCAATAGAATTAGCAAGTTTTTGCATTGCTTCTTCTTGAGTTAATTGTTTTTTAGCTGCTCCATCAGCAGCTTTTTGAACTTGATCATAACTCATTGCTTGAGATTTTGCAGAAAATCCTAATTTAACAGCTTCGGCAGATAGTCCTGTTTGCGCTGCTAAAAGATTAAGCTCTTGTCTTGTCATTGATTCAACTGCTTTACCTGTTGCAAAGAAAGATCTTCGCAACATTTCGAATCTTGCAGCGGGATCTTGTTCACGTATCATCTGCATTGCATCAATATTCATACCAAATGCCTGCGACAACTGCGCTGCGCCCTCAGCAGCTTTATCAAAATTATCAAATGCTTCAACTGTACCAAGTATTGCTTTAAATTCAAGACCAAGTTTTCTTGTAAAAACTGCTGCTTGAGTCATTTCTTTAACTGTTAAATTACCAAAATGAGATATGTCACCAATCATTTCGCCAACATCTGCACTTATTTGTCTTCCATTAATGCCAAATGCTTCTCCAACTTGAAAAGCAAAAGTAGTTATTTGTCTACCTATTTCATTTACAGTTGTTCCTAAAGCAACAGCTCGTTCACCTACACCTTTGATGCCAGCGTCCGACATCCCTAAACCTTTCATGTAAGCAGCAAATCTTTCAGTTTCATTAGCACTCGATGCAATACTCTTACTTAAGACGTTAAATGTTGCTCCTAATTTAGTAGCATATTCTCGTAAAGCATCTAATTGTTCTGCTCTGTTTCCAAATATTCTATATGTACTAAGACCAGTTTCTGCTATGACACCATTTAAATTTTTCTCCATTTTTAAAAGATCCGCAGCAGAATTTTTTGTTAAATCACCAAATGCTTTTCTAACATCCTCTAAAGCTCGTCGCCATTCATTGCTTCCTCCAGTTTGCATATTTAAAAATGCATCCCACATTCGGAATGGAATAGATAAAATTGCAACACCTATATTAAACAAGCTAGAAACAAGTCCTGTAACGCCAGAAGCAATATTTTTAAACATATCTATGCTAAAATTAAAGCCTCGCATACGCCCCTGCCCAGCTAATGCCGCGACATTTAATTTTGCCATTCCTGTCACAAGCCCACCTATTACGGGATGCTGTTTTTCAAACTGTTCAAGAGCTTCTTCTGCTGCTTCAGCAGCATTTCTCATTGCATTACTTGTGGCAGTTCCGGCTTCATTACCTACATCGGCTGTTTCATTTAGCAGTTCATTTAATTGTCTTGTCTCTTCGATAGTATCTTTAAACGAAACTCCTTTCATGGCAGAAATAAGCTGCATCATTAAAGCAGATTGAATTTTGAGATTCTTATTTTGAGCCTCGAAAAATTTACTTTGCTGCTCTAACAGCTCATTCATCTCTTTTTGTTGTTCAAGATTATTAGCCAAAAAACATTACCTCTCAACTCTTTTTAAATAGAATCTTTATTTATTTTTAAAATAAAAATATTTTTTGAATTAAATTTTTTTAATGTTTTTTGTTTGTTAAATCATTTATATAATATTACTTATTACAAAAAGAGAACTTATGTCAAAAGCAAATTTAAAATTAATCATTGAATCAATTGTAAAAGAAGAAACTCTAAAATATCTTTTAGAATCTGAAATAACATTATTAGATGCAGACGCAAAAAATATTTTTGAAGAATTAAAAGATCTTTCCTCAATAAAAGATGAATTGAATGTAGAAAAAATAGTCAAAGAATTAAAGAAAAATATTCATGCCATTTCAGGATTAAAACCGAAAGCATTAGATACTTTACAAACAAAAGACGAAGAACCGAAATCAGCTCTTGAAAGATTATTAAAAGTTTTAAAACCAGAAGAAGAACAAATGTCATCTGAAGAAGAAAAAATTTATGATAATTGGGAAAAATCAATTGAACGTGCAGCAGAAGCAATCATGATTACAAATTTATTAGATTTACATCCTGCAATAGATGGTAAAATTACAATAAATGAAGCAAAATATAAAGGTCGTTCAGTTCCGCTTAACAAGCCAATGCGCGGAGATGTTAAAAAATATCGTGTTTATGTAAAAGATCCTAAAACTGGAAACATCAAAAAAATTAATTTTGGTGATCCAAATATGAAAATAAAAAGAGATAACCTAAAACGCAGAAAATCTTTCAGAGCTAGACATAAGTGTGATACTGCCAAAGATCGCACTACTCCAAGATATTGGTCTTGTAAATTCTGGAGCAAAAAACCAGTATCAAAAATGGTTTGACATGTTTGATATTATTGTGGAATGCATAGATTATTAAATAAAATAATACCAAAAAGAAATATAACAAAAATGTTGTCCATAAGTTATAATATTATGAAAATTTCTTTTAAAAAAGATGGTGATATGTGAAAAAATTATCAGAAAAAGAATATAAATTCCGTCATACACCATCTGGTTATAAAAAGAAGATTACAGAAAAAACATTTCTTTTACCTAATGGAGAAAAATATACTAGTTTTATTGATAACCAAGACCATAGCGTAAATATATTTGCATTAACTGATAATGGAAAGGCTATATTAGTAAAACAATTTCGTCCTGGATCAGAGAAAGTAGAATATGAACTCCCAGGTGGAATGATTGACCCCGGAGAAGAACCAACAGAAGCAGCTAAAAGAGAACTGCAAGAAGAAACAGCTTGTGCCGGGAAACTATCCTATCTTGGAAATAGAACTTATTCTCCTTATTCTTCAGGAGTTCGTCATATCTTTGTAGCCACAAATTGCAAAAAAGTAGCAAAAGATTTAGATTTAGATTCAAATGAATTTTTGCAAGTTATTTATGTTGATCTTCCCATTTTAGAGAAAATGTTGTTTCAAGGAAAAATAAGAAATTCAGATAGTGCTTATATGGCTCTTCATCATTTAGGATATTTAAAATTTAATATCTAATTTATATGAATAATTTACTAAAAGAATATATTTTTTGTATTGTTTCTGAATTAATATCTGAAACAATCGAAGAAGTTATATTAGAACCAAAGCGTTTAAATCCTTTAGGATTAAGTAAATTAAATTTACAATCAGAAGGCGGGGTTTCAAATATAATCAATGTTTATAATGAAGCTACAGATAATGAAAAAGATTATTGGGGAAAATGGTATTATTATGCCAAAAATGATGTAGAAGAGTTGGCTAAAAAATATGAAATATCATTTGAAGTAATGGCAGCAATTGTTGCTGTTCTTTCTCCTGGTAATAAATGGAAAAGTAATTTACTAGCGGCTGAACGAGTCATGGAAGGAAGTCCAAAAGTAAATGCATATCCTGTTCAATTAAAGAAAGCAAATGCAATAAAAGATACTGGAGACACATCCTTGGTGTCTGGTCCAAAAGTAACTGTTTTTTACAAATCTCTATTAGACCCAAAAAGTGTAGAAGAAAATCTTGTTTTAGATGGACATGCTATTAATATTTGGAGAGGACAAAAAAAGGCATTAAAAGGACTTAAAATGCCTTCAAAACAAAATAGAGAAAAAATGATTAATGATTATATTGAAGCAGCAAAACAATTAAGCGTTCCAGTTCAAGCAGTTCAAGCGGTTACTTGGTACGTTTGGAAATATACACCAGATGATATTCCTAAAACTACAGCAGATCTTTCTTTGCCAAACGCTCCTGTAATTAAAAATCCAGAAACATAATCTTCTCAAAATAACTCTATTGAAGATAAAAAAACCGCTAAGAAAAATACTTTTTAGAAAAAATTTCCATAATCTTTTTATGGAAAAAGAAATATTGATTTACGCAAATGGCAAAGTTCTTGTAGTTAAGAATAAAGATAATTCAACAACGGTGCCAATTTTTTGCAAAATATGTGAATTCCCTATGAAAACCATGGAAGATTCTATTTCATATAGAAAGCATGGTGTTTGTTATCATTGCGATAATCGTTGGACAAATACAAAGGGGGTAAACTGGATAAGTGGAACCCTACCCAATAAAGAAACAGAAGAATGGTTAGAATATATAAATTTAAGATTTATTTCTGCAAAACCAATAATTAATTTTAAGTGATTGGTAAAATATTATGTTAGTAAAAAATTATAAAAAATTTGTAAACTTATCCAGGCTTTTAAATAGCTCTTTTGGATCTTCTGGAATGAATCATTCAAGATTTGGTACTCATTCTTTAAAATATGAACTTTTAGACGATGGTTTTCTAAAAGTTTTATGTATTACTACAGTTTCATTTCCTTCTGAAACAATGATGAGAGAATCGAGAAGACGTTATGAAAAAGAGGGTATGGCAATTGTTGAAGCTGCACTTAAAGATCTTACTGAAAGATACAAGGCAGAATTTAATGAAGAAATTTCATGTAAAATTTTAGAAGAAAGCTTTAATGACTCTTTTGAATTTTTAAATTATTCATTATACAATCCAATGAAAAGAGCTTTATATAGAATTGGAGTATTTGTTGAAATAAACTGATAATGTCAAGAATTAAAAAACCTACAACATCAGGAGTTGTTCCAAATAAAACGGAACAAATTAAAGAAATAATAAAATGCGGGAGTGATGCTTCTTATTTTATTTCAAAATATGTGAAAATTTCACATCCAACTAAAGGAACACTTCCATTTAAAACTTTTCCTTATCAAGATAATTGTCTAAATGCTTTCCAAAAGCATCGTTTTGTTATTACGAATAAGAGCCGCCAGTTAGGTCTATCTACTCTTTCTGCTGCTTATTCATTGTGGATGGCAGTTTTTCAAAAAGATAAAAATATTCTTGTTATTGCTACTCGTCTTGAAGTTGCAAAGAACTTCATCAAAAAAGTTAATAGCATGTATAGTAATCTTCCAAAGTGGCTTGTTATGCCACAGGTAAAAGCACAATCGGTTCGTTACCTTGAATTCTCAAATGGTTCTAAAATTCAAGCTGTTCCTACTGGCACTGACGCAGGGCGCGGGGAAAGTTTATCTTTGCTCATCGTGGATGAATGTGTAGATGAATCTGCAATAATCACCCTTAAAAATAGGCATTCTGGAGAGATTCGGCAAATAAAAATTTCAGATCTGTATCTCGAAGAATATAACTAAACAGTTTTGCCTTACACATTCTCAACCTCCTTCATCATAATTATATTTATGGTAAAGAAGTTAGAATATTGTTTTATTCCCAAAACTGCTGATGGCTTATTTTATAAATGTTTAGAGTGCGATTACACATCTTCAATTGCTGATGGATATGTCGGTTATTGCAATCATATAAAATATAAACACGCTAAAAAAGAAGCGGGAAACGATGTTGATTTTTATATCAAAAATTATTTTAAAAAAATAATTGAAGCATCAATTGAAAATATACCGAAAGAACATGAAAATAAAATATTAGGAAGTTGTAGAGTCTGTAATAATCCAACAGAGTTTCGTTCTCTTGCTGCCGGATACAAAATTTTTTGTTCTCATGCTTGTGCAATAAAAGACAGTAAAGTTTCCTATGAAAGAAATAAAAAAGCAAAGGAATCTTTATTATTAAAGTACGGGGTAATAAATGCTAGTATGATTCCTGGCAATTCTTTGAAAGTAAAAGAAACAAAAAAACTTCGATATGGGAATGAAAACTATGTTAATCGTGACAAAGCAATTGAAACAAATCTCATCAAACATGGTGTTGAAAATTATACTCAAACAGAGGAATATAAACATCGCGTTAAGCAGACTAGTTTATTGAAATATGGTGTAGATCATTTTACTCAAAGCAATGAAGTTAAAGAAAAAATTGTTGAAACAAATTTAAAAAGATATGGAGTAAAATATTCATTGCAAAATAAATCTGTTCGTGAAAAGGGATATGAATCTTTATTGAAAAACGGCGGTTACACTCTTCAGAGAGGAGATTTAACTGAAAGAGCCGCATATCTTGCACACAAAGAAGCATATCGTAAAAGAGTTTTAGAGTATTCAAATAATGGGGGCTTTGCAAATGTAAAGCTCTTAGATATTTCCACTATGGAATTTCAATGTTTAATATGTGCTGATAAATTTTTTGCAAATCCGGACTCTAGACTATCGAAAAGCCATCCTAAAAAATATCCTAGATGTTATAAATGCTTTCCAATTGGAAAAAATAATAAATTTTCACTTTTTCATCAAGAATTCATATCTTTTTTAATTCAAGTTTGCGGCTTACAAAAACAAGAATTATCAGAAAATAATAAAGAAATTCTTAAAAAGATAAATAAAGAAATAGATGTTTTTATACCAGGTAAAAATATTGGATTTGAATTAAATGGAAATTTTTGGCATACAGAAAATCATGGCGGCAAAGAAAGAAAATATCATCTTAATAAAACAGAAATTTGTGAAAACAACAATATTCATTTGATTCATCTTTTTGAAGATGAATGGGAAAAGAAAAGAAAACTTATATGTTCTAAAATATTACATATTCTTGGCATACAAAAAGAAAACAGAAAGTCTGTATATGCAAGAAAATGTGAAATAAAAGAAATCAATAGTTTCATAGCTGGTGAATTTCTTGATAAATATCATGTTCAGGGTAAAGAAATGAGTGCATCAACTTCTCTAGGGGCTTATAACGGAGAAGAACTGGTTGCAGTTATGACTTTTGGAAAACCAAGAATCAATATGGGAAAGGGTGGAAAAAATAAATCTGAATCTAGTGTTGAGTTAATAAGATTTGCTACACGAACAGAAATTAGAATTCCAGGGATCGCCTCTAAACTATTTAAATTTTTTACAAAAATATCAAAACCTAATGTCGAAGAAATATATTCATATGCCGACAGAAGATGGACATATTCAAAAAAGAATGTTTATTTAGAACTTGGTTTCACTGAAACCAATCGTTCAGATCCAAATTATTTTTACGTTCATCCGAAAGATGGATTTCTTACCAGAAGAAATCGATTTTCTTATCGAAAATCTCAATTAGCTCGTAAATTTCCACAAAAATATAATCCAATGTTAACCGAAACGCAAAATATGTCTATATTTGGATATGATAGAATTTGGGATTGTGGTACAATAAGATATACTTGGCTAAGAGCCAAAGAAAATGATGTATAACTTAAATGTTTAATTATAAAATATAAAAAAATTGCTTATAATTAAACATTATACCAATGAGTAAAGAAAAAAAAGAAGAAAATTTTAAGAAAATATCTGATTGGCAAGTATTAACTCCGGATGGATTTAAAGATTTTGAAGGTGTAAAAAAAGTAAAAAAAGATTATGTACTTAAGATTACACTTGAGAATGAGCAACAAATCCTTTGCTCCGGTGGTCATCAATTATTTGTAAAGAGAAAAAAACAAGAATTTACACAAGAAGATACTGAAGGATTTTTGTTTGCTGATCTTATAGAGCCATTTAACATGCTCATAAAAACAAGGAATGACGATTATCAGACAGTTCTATGTGTTGAAAAGATATGCAATCCACAGGATATGTTTGATCTTGTAAATGTAAAAGATGGATATCGATACTATACAAATGATATATTAAGTCATAATTGTGCTCACGTTGAAGGTATTGATGAATTATGGCTTGGATTATGGCCAACTCTATCCTGTCTTGTTGGTAATACCAAGGTTTTTACCGATAAGGGTATCTTTGCGATTGAAGATTTTCATAAAGGTCGTTCCGTTGGTGAATATTTTGAAATTGATGGATGGCAAGTTTATGGAAAAAATGGACTTGAGAGACTATCTCACGGTTATGTTTCGCCAGAAAGTGACACAATTAAGTTAACTACCAAACATGGATATAATGTTGAGGGAACTCTAAAACATCCATTATGGGTTCTTGATTATACTGGTGGTTCAATGAAACAAATCCAACATATAAAGCCAGGAGATTATCTTCGAATTCAAGTCGGTATGAATTGTTATGGTACGCAACAGTTAGATCCTGATTTAGCTTATATGTTGGGAGGATATTCTGCCGAAGGCTGTATAAAAAAAAGAAAAAGAAATCGTATTGGGAGAGTAGAACATGTAGGAATACAAATTACGAATTCAGATTCTGAATTTAGAGATGTCTATTTGAATAGAGCTAAAAATACTATATTTGAAAAAAATTTTCGTGCATACGGAAAACATAATTTAACGTTATATTCTGTCTCAATTGTAAAAGAATTAGAAAATCTTGGTCTTAATATTAATGAATTGTCTTATAATAAAACCATTCCTAAAATTATATGGACAACTACTAAACAGACTCAGCAAAATTATTTATCCGGATTATTTGATGGAGATGGCACTGCTTATAAGGGTATTGCCAAAATTGAATTAACATCTGAGCAAATGATCAAAGATGTACAGCTTTTACTTTTAAACATGGGTTTTCATCCTAATGTCAACAAAAAATTAGCCCGCAATAAATTAACAAATACTAAATCTGCAAGAACCACTTGGGTTTTAGAAATTCCAAAGAGTGAATCTGCAAAATTTGCCAAAGAAATTGGATTTAAAATTCAAAGAAAGCAAAAACAAATGCTTTCTATAAATAATAAAAAAAACAGTGATTTAAATCGTTGTCCAATATCGCTTATACGCAAGCCTTTAAACGAAATTATTCAAAAGAGTAATAAATCAAAATGGTGGTTTCATCAAAATGGGTTAAAAATATCCTTGTTACAAGATATCGAACATAATCGATCTGTTAGTAACAATTGGCTATGTAAATTTAAAAATCTTGTTTATTTAGCAAATCCATCACTGCTGCTTGATGCGGATATTACAGAATTTTTCAACAATATAATTGGTAATTTTTTTTGGGATATAGTAGTAGAAACTCAATCACGTAAAGCTAAAACTTATGATTTTACAGTTCCATGTAGTCACACCTTTCTACAAAATGGAATTTTAGGCTCAAACACTGGTGGAAGTGCTATTTTAATTAGTTCTCCGAGCGGGGTTGGAACTTTATTTCATAAGATTTGGTTAGGTGCAAAAGAAGGTGAAGATGGTGAGGGGAAGCCAAATCCAGGACAAGGTACAAATAATTTTTATCGAATTGAACTTCCTTGGACTGTTCATCCCGAGAGAGATCAAAAATGGTTTGAAGAACAAAAAGCAGAGATTATATCTGCTAAGGGTGAACGTGGAGTAAATCAGGAATTGTTATGTGCTTTTAATTCAAGCGGCGATACATTCTTGAAAACAGAATTTTTGGACACTCTTGAAAATAATTGTAGTAAACCAATTGCATATTATGGACCTTCTGGAAATGTCTGGATATGGAAATATGCGGAACCTGATCACAAGTATTTAATCACGGCAGACATAGCCCGAGGAGATGCAGGAGACTTCAGTACGATTCAAGTGATTGATACTACAAAGGATGAACAGGTTGCAGAATTTCAGGGTAAGATTCCGCCCGATGATTTAGCGGATCTAATGATAGATCTTGGATTTAAATATAATCAAGCCTTACTGTGTCCTGAATTAAATTCATTTGGTCTTATGACTGCAACTACTCTTAAAAAAAGTAATTATAAAAATCTTTTTTATGAGAAATTTTCAAGGAATGCTTTCATAACTCCTATTAATGATGAAATAAAAGACGAGATGCCTGGTATTACTACAAGTGCAAAAACTCGTGAAGAAATGTTAGCAAAATTAGAGGGAGTATTACGAAATCAAAAAATTAGATTATATTCTGTTCGTTTGATGAATGAGATTAAAACATTTATATGGAAAAATAATAAAGCTCAAGCAATGAAAGGTTATAATGATGATTTAATAATGTCATTAGCAATTGCTTGTAATCTTTATGAGGCTGCTGGCACTACAGCATATGATTCGTTAGAAGTAGCAATATCAATGTTACAAGGAATGTCTAGAAATACAAATTTCATGGGAAAAAATGGAGAATGGGCACAGAAAAATACATATATGCCGCCGATTATTCCAACAAATATAAGCGTATTACAGCCACATGAAAAAATGAGAAATACTTCCATAACTAAAAGTCAAAATATGCATGATCCAATTTTAAGACATTTTAAATGGATTATAGATGATTGATCTTTCTATTTGTGCTCAAATCTCCTGATGAAAACTAAACAATAAATTGATTTTTTGTGTATTGTTAATTTTATAAAACAAATTTATATCGTTTAAAGAAAAAAAAGATTATGTTATATTTCTTGTATGCACAAATATCTGAAGATGGCATCCTCTTACGCAGATAGTCATAAATATCACGAAAACATTGACTATTATTTGGCAGCAATTATTGTCAAAGGTGGAAAACCAATTAGTGTTGGATTTAATAAACATAATACAAATGCTTTTGTAGAACACTACGCTGATATTGCTCGTGGTAATGGTCGAGATTTTTGTCTTTCTACACACGCAGAAATGGATGCTGTTTTAAAAATTCGTGGCAAAATTGATTTGCGAGGAACAAAAATTTTTGTTGCACGTAAAAAGAAAATTGGCTGTACCGGAATGGCACGTCCTTGTCCAATTTGTCAACATGTGTTGTATAATTATGGTATTCGCAAAGCCTATTATACAATCGACCAAAATACATTTGGCGTGATGCGAATTGTAAATCCAGCAGTCCATTACAATGATGTCGCGAAAAATTCTAATGATGAAATTTATAGAATTATGGACGACTATGAGTATTAAAATTAACAGATTTTTCCTTAATAAAGGAAAAGAAAAAGATCATTGCTTACTTTGCTTCGGATTATTGGAAAAAAATCCATGGTATTCAGAAGAATATGGTAATTTAATATGTCGTCATTGTGCTTTCGCAGAAAGAGCAAGAATTAGAAATAATAATAAAAGAAAAAGAAATAAAAAAAATTCAAATGGTAAAGTTTATTTTTCTGAATGGATGAATGTGTTAAAACAATACAATTTTTCTTGTGCAGAATGTGGTCGTAAGAATAGAAAAATTTTAACGATTGATCACATTATACCATTAGCTTCTGGCGGAAATAATAAATATTCAAATATACAGCCTCTTTGCACAAGTTGTCATGAAGAAAAAGATGGATATAAGCCTACGTTTTTTTCTATTAAAAATCGTTATACAAAAAAATTAAAAAAATTTCTTTGGGAAAAATTTGGGTTTTCATTTAAAAAAAAATTAAAATGATTAAAATATAATTCTTATGTGTTAATATCTAAGAATGAAAGGGGATAAATTGGTTTCGACGGAGATTTGAGATATTAAGTGCGTGATAACGGGTGTTTATAACCGTTTAAAACTATAAACAAAAAATGTAAGCCAACGATAGTTCTTACGCTCTTGCTGCTTAATTGCAGTAAGCAATTATTTAAAACGCATGTTTGAGCCGCTTATATAATTGTCAGTTGAACAAACTAGATCATGAATATTGTTTTCTTTTTCATGATTGAAAATTAGAAAACTAGATATATAAAAACCTGCCCTTTGGTGTTTATTTATCGAAATTTAAAAAAGAAGCTAAATCACGTAGACCTTAATTTTTGATTATTTTCGGACGCAGTTCGATTCTGCATATCTCCATTATATATTTAATAATATGTTAGAAGACCATACACAAATTGAAGCTTGCATACAAGCGATCAGACAAAGAATACAATATAGAATGAATAAACAACAAATTATTATTAATATGTGTAGATTCTTTCCACAAGAAACTGTATTTCTTTGTTATTATGCCGCAATATATTTAGAAAATAATTTTATAAATAATTAAATTTGCAATATAAAAACAATTTACATTATTAATATTATTCCTAATAATAGATTATGAAATTTTTATTATTTCAAATTTAAATTTGTTCTTTGTACAACTATTATATGATTTTGCCTGATGCTTGGAAAGGTTGATGTATCAGGTGTTTCTATACAACTAGAAACTTAAACATGGGAATCTTTCACATTTTAAACGGTCTGATTTAGCTTAGTCAAAATGTTTTATGATATTATCAATATAAATCTCCCTCGTAAGAGGGAACAAAATTATTGTGTCGTTTGGTTTAAGCTTAATAAAAGCTGTACTTAAAAATGATAGCTAACCAATTGACTCGGAACTCTATCCACTGAAAACAAATGTGTAATTAAAAGAAAATAATCATAAATATTTTAAAAAATAAAAATATGATATATGATTATTGGGGGATTAGTTTATTTAGGAAAACACTTGCCTTGCACGCAGGAATGAACGGAGCGTAGCCGTTATCCTCCAAAAATAGATTGTTTCAAATTTTGAAGTGAAAATATATTATTTATAATTTAATTTTCAAAATATAAAATGATTAGTTTGCTAGTAAAAAATAGGGTTTTTATATATTTTTTATTATTTTAGAATTGTCATAAAAAATTATTATTTTAATTTTATTATTTAAAATTAAAGAGAATTTATGACAAAAAAATCTGATATTGTATACTATTACAAAGCAAAAGTTAATCGTGTAATTGATGGTGATACTCTTGACTTATCAATTGATCTTGGATTTTCATTGTCTCTAAATGTAAAGGTTCGATTACAGGGAATAAATGCTCCTGAAATTCATAATCCAAAAGATGAAAATGAATTGAAATTAGGTCTTGCAACAAAAGCTCGTGTTGAAAAATGGATATCCGAAAATTCTAAAAATGGATATATTATAATAAAAAGTCACGACGGAAAACAATTGAAACAAGAAAAATATGGACGTTGGCTTGTTGAAGCTTATTCATTCGAATTACAAAAAGATGAAAAACCATTAAATGATATCTTACTTGAAGAAAATATGGCTGTCTCCTTTATGAGAAATTATTGATTTATTAATTTAAACATAATTTATGTTTCATCTGCAATATATACATGTATGGCTAAATTGAAAGAAAAAACAGAAACAAAAGTTACAAGGGAAACAAGACCATGGGGATGGTTTGAAACTATTCAGGAAAGTACAAATTATAAAGTTAAAAAAATCTTTATAAAAAAAGATTGTAGAATATCTTTTCAATCTCATGAACAAAGAGATGAGCATTGGATCATTGTAAGTGGGTTTGGAATAGTAAAAATAGAAGAAACTGAACGTTTTGTAGGAACTAATGGTCATGTTTTTATTCCTAAAAAAAATAAACACAGAATTACTGCAACAAAAGATTTAGAAATGATTGAAGTTCAATTTGGTGTTTGCGATGAAAAAGATATTATAAGATATGAAGATGATTACGGTCGAGTAAAACAAGAATAAATTTATTAAAATATTATTTCTATTGATACAAAAAGTAACAAACATATGATAATATTATTTTAATCAAAAATTTCTAATAGCCTTTCTTTCACAATTAAAGTAATTTTATAACATTGCGGGTTGGAGAAGTAGTAACTCGTTGCGCTCATAACGCAAAGATCATAGGTGCAAATCCTATACCCGCGTTAAGATATAACTAAAGCATTAATATATAACTAAAATAGTTTACATTATCAAATCTATATGTTATACATGATCTTGTTGATAGGTTCTGAAAAAAATAATTTTCTGTCCCTATAGTTCAATAGGATAGAATACAAGCCTTCTAAGCTTTGTGGTTGAAAGTTCGAATCTTTCTAGGGACGATTGTTTGTATATTTTCCAATTGTTTTAATATGTAAATTTTTACAAATTTTACTAAATCATTTTAATTAAATTAATATTCTTTCCGACTCTATCGTCTAATGGCTAGGACTCAAGATTTTCACTCTTGTAATCGTGGATTCGAATTCCCGTAGGGTCATATCAATGCAATATATAATCTCATTATTTTTTATGTTTCTAACGTTTCCACTAACTTTAGTTGGTAATTGCTTTTTAAAAGCAAATCTTAATTGTTTAAGATGGTTTGGATTTTATTTAATGTATCCATTTTGTTTTGTATCTATGATTAAATTTAAAGATTGAATTTTTATTCATGATTATGTCAAATCAATCATCATCTCTACGTAAAGAGTTAACGAAAAAAATTTCGTATATAAAACATATTCCAGGAGGAAAAAGATTTTGGAAAATTGGTAGACTTTATCAATTAAAAAAAAAATTGGTTGTTTCAGTCAATCATTTCAATTTAGTAGAAGTCTGCTCTAGAGAACATAGAAAAAGTAATGTTAGGTGGAAAGAAAATCCACCATATGCTCCATGGTATCATCCAAATGAAAATTGGTTTGATCTGGAAAAAGATTCCATTATTATGCTAATTAATAAACCAAATTATAAATCTATTATTGACAATACAAAAATTGACAATACAAAAAATCATATATACTATCTACAAAAGACTCCACTTATTGATTCATATCAAATTCATGTCCAATCCGAAAAAAAAATCGGATGGATTCTTTTAAACAAAAATATTAGTCCAAAAATATTTTTTAAACCTGTTATTTGACAATAAAATTATTTTAACAATTTATATTTTCATCCTATTTGATGAATCGTTCATCGGTGTATAAGATTCAAAAACAAAATAGGATAAACGAGACCGTAAGTACTTCATGAATTTAATTATTTATAAGGAAAATAACTGTAGTTATGAGTCGGTAATATATGTAATTCATTAATACGGTGATTAATGACATTCAGAAGCGACCTGAATGAACCATGTGGAATAATACCTCGTTATATTATCAGTGGTTGACAAAGCCCCTTTTCGGGAAAGAAAACGCAGATAGTAGCGTTAAGCGAGCAAATCCACTTCTTATGACAAGAGGGAACTCGTAACTATCATTTTCATAATATAAGCATACAATATACACAATACATGTTATGCTTAGGTTATATTGGCAGATAGGATAATTGGTAATCCAGCGCACTGTGTTTTAGCAGCTTTATTAAGAAATTAATAAATGAAAATTGCCCAAATTCGGGGAACCCTTAGCAAGTAAAGTTGATGGCAATCCCGAGCCAAGCCCGAAAAGGGAAGGTGTAGAGACTAGAGGGGCAATATCCTAACGAGAAAGACGAGGATAATAGGATAGTCCAGACTACAAACCTGTAGGGTAGTGAAAACTATAGT
>JACCDP010897050.1_pt1 | contig 37679 bp, 58 predicted proteins | sample 7445841 | NCBI WGS metagenome assembly JACCDP01 (sample SAMN15323441, study PRJNA562643) | freshwater metagenome | isolation source: river surface water | place: USA:Blue River Watershed | collected 2017-08-17 | reverse complement strand
CTCATCTCTAACGCGCCAATTTTTAAGTCATTCCGCATTATGAAATCAAGTGTATCTCGCCCGCAGCATAATCGTGCACCTCGCCTTTCTTTTCAAGCCCTGTCTTTATTGAGTGACATTCAGCGCAGAGCGACTGAAAGCGGTTACCCATCCACTTATCTCTGTCCATTCTGTGCGGGAAGATGTGGTCAACGTGATGTGCTGGTGTTATTTTCCCCAGGCTTTGACATCGAGCGCAGATCGGATGCTTTGACAGTTGGATCTGCCGAAACTGTTGCCATTGCTTAGTACCGTACAGTTTATTGAAAGCCTTACGGTCTGTAGATATTGCGCCGCCATGCTGGTTGCAAAAGGTCGAGCCGTTAACCTTGGGGTTTGTACAGCCTAACTCCCGGCAGGTTGTCTGCTTGGGCGTTCGTGGCATGAGTAGGTTGCTAGATCTAAGAAGGTATCTGCTTCCTTGTTAGTCATGTGTCTTGTAATTGACTCTAACTGTTCGCGCTCTATAAGAGCGTTGAATAAACAGTAGAGCGAGTAAGGCAAATCATCTTGGTTGAACACAGCCTGGAAGATGAAATCCTTTTCGTTGGCTAGATGTTCTAAAGCCTTTTCGATTCTCATTTTAGGAATGTGAGTTTGTATAGTGTTGATTGCATCAGCGCTTCAACTTCGTCGATGCTGTTTTGTATGGCCGAGTCTGAGCCCATGACTGCTCGGTAGTCTTTGACGTAGCCAAGCATGTACTCCAGCTCAGCCTTTGGCGTTTGTTGTGGTGGTCTGTACTCAATCGGGTAGCTAATGAGCTTTCCGTTTAACCCTTGCCATTGCTCAACCACGGAATCCACTAAGTCGCCTAGATCCTCGTAGAAAGATCCCAGCGCTTTGTGCTGAGCGTAGCTTTGGCTTTGCAAGTGGAGAATGTGAGCGTTGGTGACTCCATGCAGTAGGCACATAATGAAAGCGCCAGCGGTCACCGGTTCTTCTTTGAATTTGAGCTTAATCATCTGCGCTCCAAAAAAATGCCCCCGGGGAGAGGGCTAACAGGGGAAGGAGTCACTTTTTCAGTTTACTCCCAATTTTCGGGGAGTTCAATGCCATGATGTACGCCTCGATTCTCGTGGCAAATATGAGCATTTCAGCCTCGTTTTGCTTTGTGAGTAGGTTTCTACCCACAGACTTCATTTCTTCGACTGTAAGCCTACGCCACGGCTCCACGATACCTTTCACAGATTCCCATTCACTCACCGCGCAGTCTCCTCAAGTTTTCCTCGGCTTCGTCTGCCAGTTGTTTCGCTCGTATAGATAGATCCTCGGCCATCTCGCATATCTCGTCGATTTGAAGCATGAGCTTGTCAAAGTCGCTAAGGTTTTCTGTCAGCGAGTTTAGGAATGCTTGCCTTGCCATGTCGTTGATGTTCATAGTTCCCTCTTGATTTGATTAGCCAGTTCTTCGCCGCGCTCGGTCAGCGTCCAAACGTAAGCCTTACTTCCGCTCGGAGCGGGTCGCTTTACTTTATTACCGTCGTCGTCTCGATAGTGGGTTACCAATCCTGCATCTTGGCAGTCTTTCCTTCGCTTGCCGATACTGTTTTGTTGTAGGCCAGTCTTGTCTGCCAGTTCGTAGTCGGTGAGGTTGTTGTGCTCTAGTAAAGCAAGGAGGGCAGTGCGCCTGTGGTTGCTAGCCTTAAACCTTGCGTCGATTGCCGCCATGTGCGAAGTGAGTGGATCTGTCCTTCGTGCAGTCGGTAGTGTGAACGGAATCATCCTTTGCCCCTAAGTAGATCTGCTGCGTCGTGGTGACCGTGTTTCTCAAGTAGTTCTATGCAATGATTTAATTTTCCCTCACTAACGTAGAACCTAATCAGTTCTGCGAAATATTCCAGCTCTTTCAGATTTACCGGTTCGCCTGTCTTGAGGTAACTTGGCAGTTTGGCGATCTTTGCCATCCTGATTACCTCGTCTTGTCGTATTTCAATCATGGCATTCCTTTCAAGTGTTTTGCCATAAGCATTTGTTTTATGTGCTCAGGGATCTTGGGCAGCGGAGCCCATGCAACCGCCCAATCCGTCCATGTCCCGATTACACAAACACCTCCAGCGTTTAGCAGCAGCATCTTTACTCCGCGCGGTGGTGTCTCATCGTCTGGTGTTCGCCAAACTGCGTTGCCGGCTAAATACTCTTTCATATCCTTGCTCGTATGGCGGCGCGCATGTTGGCCATGAACCGCTTAAGCAGTCCTTGCTGAATGTCTGCGGTGATCCCCTTGATCTTCCAAAGCTGTTTGTTGATTTCCTTTTCGCAGTCCTTGCAGACGTCGCAGATTTCTTCGGTTTTGTAAATGTCGACCAGTTTGACCAACTCGACGTTCGTTTTGCCACAGGTATCGCAGGCCATTATTCTTGCCCCCTTGCTCGTATAGCGGTGGCGCAGTCTGCGGCAATCATTACCCCGTTGTGATCCATGCCATCACACACCTTCGCACACGCCTCGCGCTCGGCGGCGGCAATAAGGGCGGCGAAGCGTTTTACAGAACCCAATGGTTTTTCGTCAGATCCGTACGCTAGACCAGCCTCCCGTGCCATCTTGATTATGTCTTCGCGCGTCATACCGGCCTCGGCCACAGGTAAGAGACTGCGTACTTATAACCCTTGTCGATCAGCGTCTGTTCTTTTACCTCACGCCCGCCAGGAAGAACGTACGTCTTTTTCTTGCTGTAGTGCGGGACGATCATGATTTCGTGCGCGTAATAAACGTCTACCCAATCGTGATCCTGCATCTTTGCTTCTATTTTCATGTAATTGTCCTATGTTAAAAGGGTTGTTATAAAACTTTGTTTCTACGGTGACTCTGCTTTTGTGAAACTTGGGCTTTTGTTTGATCACGGGTTTTTCTTCAACTTTGTCGGTTACAAACTCGTAAACACGTTCTTTCCCCAACACATTCACGATTACCTTTGTTTTTAGGTAGCCTTTTCTGGTCAAGTTCCTAAGATTTCTGTCGCAAGATCTTTTGTCCGTTTTCATTTGCAACTGAACCTGTTTTAAAGTCGCTGGTGTCTTACGTTTCTTGAGGTAAGCAAGAACCTTTGACTGACCATCGGTCATTGTTGATTTCCATTTGATCGAGTCACTCATGTTGTGATCGCCGCTCATGATTTTCTTTGGTAGTAGTAAGACCACGCTCCAATATGCTGCTTGAATAGCTTTTCTTTCGTGATTAGCTTGCGAGCCTCAAGTGCTCTAATCATCTTAAGAGCGTTTTGCGTGGTGCAGCCAAACTGATCGGCTAGGTTTTGCAATGACTTGGGCTCAGTAAGCGCATCCAGATAGATCTTTTGAGTCTTGCTCAACGGTCTAAATTGCCTAATAAGTCGCTTGCCAAACTTTTCTACAGACGCTTGGAATTCAGGTTTGCCCGATACCATCACACCCATCGTCCGAGCCAGTACAAGGATTTCTTGTTTATCCATTTTTTTCCTTTAGCTTGGCTTCTGCCCACCAGACCGCTGATTGCCATGCTTGCTCAGTGACCCAAGATTCTTTTAAGCCTTGTGCAATCTCCTCATCCGTCAGACCCACCCATTCACGCTTTGGTGGTGCGGTGTAGAGGGGCGCTGTGTGATGCAGGTCAGGACCTGTCCGCACTTTCATGTCAAAGTTTTGCAGGTCGAATGAATTGGCCCACGCCACAGGTTCTTGCTCTGTCTCCAGTGCTTGGCGCAGTGCGGCGATGGCTTCACCGTAGTAATTTTCATCGCCCGTTTCCGTTAACATCTCTGCGCTTGCATCCTCTAGCACTTCTATCGCTTCTTCAATAGCTTCTCTATCCATGATTCTTCTCCTTTAGCTTGGCTTCTGCCCACGCAACGACCGCTTCAAAAGCTTCTTTTTCTGCCCAGCCCCAACGGCCATACAAAACAGGCAAAACTTCCTGCGGTCCTTGTGCAATCTCCTCCTTTGTCAGCCCAACCCATTCACGCTTGGGTGGTTTGCTTGAAATACATGTCACCGTATAAGCTCTGCCACACTGACAACCCCACGCCATAGAACCATCTGCTGGCGTCTTTGCTGATTTGTTTTCAATCATGTGCTGCCCTTTAGCCTCTTTTCGTAATCTTGAGACGTGACCTTTGTTGTAACCAGTTTGCTTTGCAATATCTGTAACCCTGAGTGACGGGTCTTTGACTAGCTCTCTTACGATTTCAGCTCTGCTCATTTGTCAGCCCTCGCAATTGCCGCTGCATTACTGTAAGTCTGGCCGTAACGCTTTCTAAGTTTCTCTATGTTCGCTTGCAGAACGTCTTCGCGGTCTATGCAGAATGCCTGCCGAATCCCTTGTAGGTAAAACTCGATGTCGCCAAGTTCCTCAATGAGGTTTGTGAAATCCAACGGTTTTTGGTAGATCGCAAACTTCTTGATGGTGTCTAAAAGCTCGCCAGCCTCACCAGATACGCCTATAGCCATGTGTAAAGCGTAAGCCTGCATAGGTGTTAGCTCGTCTATGATTTCTTGCCCTGGCTTTGCTAACTGGCTTACTAGTTCGTGATGTTCTTTCATAGTTACCTCAAAACGGCGCTGGTTCAAAAGCAATAGGCTCAGGCTTGATCTTCTTAGGCTTAACCCATTTATTGCCTACAAACGCAGGAAACGGCCATTTACCAGCCTTTACTGCTTTCTTAATTGTTGCATCTACTTTCTCGTCTTTCATGCTCGCCTCATCAGTGATTTAAGTTTGGTGATCTCTTGCAATCCTCGCTCTTTATCAATCGGAGCGGCAAGCATTTTCACGATAGGCGGAGGCGCCATCCGACAAACGGCGCGAAACTGGATGACGTTCGGCGGTTTGTCTGGCAAGCATTCAAGACCGTAAGCGATCTCATGCGGCCGGAATCCTGAGAGTTCTTTAGCCCAGTTTTGCATGACTTCTTGCATCTGAACGTCTCTGTACTGGTCTACAAAAGCCTTGCCATAGGTAAGCGCCATCTTCTTAAAGATGACCTCAATAATTTGAATGTCCATTAGCCCTCCAGCAGATCTTGGTGGGGTGTAATGTCTATCTCTCGCTTATTGCCAAAGATGACATCAATAGCATTCTTGTAGTGAGCGTCTTTTCTTATGTCGTCGGTAACCCACTCAGCCTTAAACCCAGCCCATCCTCGCTCGCATGAAAGCTGAAAGACCTCAGCGATAGTCATGCCGGCCGACTTAGCCTCTCTTTTTAAGCCTTCAAATGCTGCGGTTGTGAGCGGAGCCCTTTTTTGTTTTCGTAGCTCTTTGTAAGACATCCAAAGAACATCAGAAACACCCTCTGGCTTTTCGACAATAATGTTTTTAATCTTATTAGAAGATGAAGATGAAGAAGAAGATGAAGGGGTTGGTTTTTGTTTAACCTCTTTGACAACCTCGTGGTTATCCTCAAGGTTAACCTTGCCCTTAGAAACGAGAGCTGGATTACCACCCTTCTTTCCGCCTAAAGCCCTGATTTCTCTAAGATTTTCATCCCGAATCATGCGCCGCGAGCATATAGAACCATCTTCGGCAACGTCATAAACGCCAGCAACCTTTAATTCGTTAAGCCAAGCGTTAACAGACTCAATGGTCTCGCCAACCATACGGGCAAGGTTATCTGGAAGGATAACCTTATCGCCAACCTTGAGGTGACCATAAGGTTTACCTTCGTGCATGAAGCAAATCATGTCAATCCAAAGCCCTCGGGCTCCGGTAGAACAAGATCTAAGGCCTGTATCTCTTAGCCAATCTGCCGGATAAAACTGAAAGGAAGGCCTTTTCATTTAGCTTTCCCTTCTTCTTTATTCAGATAAAAATTCCAAGCCGCATGAAAGAATTGTCTTGCGCTTTTACCTAACTCGTATACAAGTTTTGCGTTTGGATTGTCTTCGGGTAAACAAACGCTTACGGCCTGGAAGCCAGCAATCAAAAAAGCCGTTTCATTTCTAAATGCTGGCTCGTCAGGAAGCCTTGAGATAATTTCGTTTAATAAATCACTGCTGTCGTGGAAAACTTTATGGCAGGTCTCGCACAGGCAAGCTAGCTGCTCATTTTCGTAATCCCATACATCGCGGTTAGATATGTATTGCTTGTGATGAACGTGCAATGTTTTCTCACCGCTCTTACAGACGCTGCATAAAAAATCATTAGCCTGGAAAACTTCAAGACGTTTTTTTTGCCATCTCGGATCGAGATATTGGCTGCGATAAGACTTCGCCATAATCACCTCTAGTCAAAGGTCGTTGTCACTGAAGGTGCAAAGGGCAGGCGAGTGACAAATTCGCTTTTCGGGAGCTACCCTAGCCTTTGCGTACTACTCAACAATTGTATTCAGAAATCCACAATCTTGCAAGTCCACCCTGCTTTCAGCTTCCCCCAGCCATGAACAGTAATCTTCCAGCCTGCCGCCAGGATCTTATCCAGATGCTCAGACTCTTGTATCTTCGTCACCCTTGCTGCAACGTTACCCCGGCTTGTTGTCTGTACTAAGAGCGTCTCGCCTTCCCTGATCGCCAGAATGTCGCCTATGCCAAATAGATCCTGGCGTATGCGAGCATGAGGGTTCCAGCGCTCTACGATCTGGCAGAGATAGCCTTCAGACCGTAGCTTTTCTAGTGATCGTTGCGTCGGTGATTTGCCGCTCATCTGCTGGTTACTGCCTTTTGTCTGCCCGTGTGCATAAGTTGAAGATACCTGTTTTATAGTGAAGTTTCTTACTTAACGGGGTTTTACATGAGGAAAATAGAATGGATAGCTTTCGTAGCGTTAGGGATGTTTTACGGTCTCCTGATGTTTCTGTTCGTGAGGTAAAGATGAACGTCTACAACTTAATCGCAAAAGTATCGGCCGATCTTTGCCAGCATGGAATCTCTAAAGACCGCAAGAATGCTCAGCAATCCTACAACTTCCGCGGGATTGATGACGTTTACAACGCATTAGCTCCAATCATCAGCAAACACGGTCTGGTGATCCTGCCTCGGGTTATGCGTCGGGAAGTTTCTGAGCGCATGGGCAAAACCGGATCTTCACTCTTTTATGTCGTGGTCGAGGCTGAGTTCGATTTTGTCTCTTCGCACGATGGAACCAAGCACACGGTTAAGACGTTTGGTGAGGCTATGGATTCAGGGGATAAAGCTACTAATAAAGCTATGAGCGCAGCTTATAAGTACGCAGCTTTTCAGACGTTCTGCATCCCCACAGAGGGCGATAACGACGCTGACGCAACCACGCATGAAGTAAAAGCAGAAACTCCAGAGTTCACAGAAAAACTGATGCTCATCGCGGCAGCTAGCAAAGAGACCCTGAAAGATGTGTATGAGAAGTATTACAACGAATACAAGGATTATCCCAATCTGCAAAAGCAGATCATCAAAGTTAAAGATCAACGTAAAACAGCATTAGGAATAGGACAATGAAAAAAAACACAAAAGGTTTGGTTTTTCCAAGCGACATGACTTTGCGCGATTACTTTGCAGGTCAAGTTCTGGCAGTGCAATACAAACTTGAAATGGATATTTTTGGAGAGGGTGGATATCCCGATGATGCGGAATATGAACAGGTTTATGCAGATGCCGCAGAAAAGGCTTATTTAGTAGCCGAAGCAATGCTAAAAGAAAAAGCTAAATATGACTCCCAATAAAGCAGTAGAGTTTATTTACAAGCATTCCGAGCTGATTGCAAAAGCAAAAGCGGAGCGGGTTTATCTTGAGGAATTTCGCAAGGTAAAGAAGGCTTTGCTTATGCAAGACATGGAAGGTTCGGTCGCAGCTCAAGAGCGTGATGCTTACGCTCACGAAGACTATCAAGAGCTTTTGAAAGAGCTTAAAAGGGCTGTAGAGCAAGAGGAAGCATTGAGATGGAAGATGATCTCAGCTCAGGCTCACATTGAGGTTTGGAGGTCTCAGGAAGCCTCTAATCGCGCGGAGATGAAACTTGTTTAGGAATCAAAAACTGCTAGAAACCGTACGAGAGTTTGAGTGTGCGTTGTGTGGTACTGAAGATGGAACGGTTGTTGCCGCGCACAGCAACCAACTCAGAGACGGGAAAGGGAAAGGAATAAAAGCACACGACTATAGGATTGCAGCGCTTTGCTACAGATGCCACATGGCTATAGACCAAGGGCATCGCATGAATAAGCAGGAAAAAGAAGCAATGTGGGAACAAGCACATCGCACAACAATCGGTTGGTTATTTGAAAGAGGAAAAATATGGGTTCGGTAAACAAAGCGATCATCATCGGTAACGCTGGCAAAGATCCAGAGACTAAGTACACAGAAGCAGGGGTTGCGGTTTGCACTCTGGCGTTAGCAACCAAACATTCGTGGAAAGAAAAAGACGGTCAGCGCCAGGAAAAGACAGAATGGCATCGCGTTGTCTTTTGGTCGAAGCTGGCCGAGATTGTCGATAAATATGTAAAGAAAGGTTCTCAGGTTTACATTGAGGGTCGGATTGAAACCCGAAAGTGGACAGACAAAAACGGTGTTGAGCGGTACACCACCGAGATTGTTGCTGACCAAATGCAGATGCTAAGCGGCAGGCCTAAAGCAGAAATAGATAACGATGAAGAGGTGCCGTTCTGATGGAGCAGGGAACCGAGGAATGGAAACTTGCTCGGCTTGGGAAGGTGACAGCTTCTCGCGTCTCCGCTGCTAGAGCAAAAAAAGGTACGGCAACGCGAGCCGACTACATAGCCGACATCATTACAGAGCGTCTTACAGGCTCACCAATCGAGTCTTATACAAATGCTTATATGGAGTGGGGAACAGCCAACGAACCGCTTGCAAGAGCCGCATATGAGATTAAAACGGGCATCTGGGTTGAGCAGGTTGCCATCGTCAATCACCCGACGATTCCAAATTTTGCAGCTTCGCCTGATGGTTTGGTATGGACAGACGGATTACTCGAAATCAAATGCCCAAAAACGTCCACGCACTTAGGGTGGATGATGAAAGGCGAGCCACCTTCCGAACACAAACACCAGATGCTTGCTCAGCTTGCTTGTACGGGTAGAGAGTGGGTTGATTTTGTATCGTTTGATCCACGGCTTCCAGAGCATCTCCAGTTGTTTGTTGTGCGGTTTCAACCAGAGCGCAAAGACATTGAAGACTTAGAAAAAGACGTGATGACTTTTTTAGCGGAAGTTGACACAATGCAAAGGAAATTAGGATGAGCTGGAGAGAGTTAATTGCCGAGCAAAGAACCCCGCGAACCTTCAAGCCTGTGGAAGAAATCTGGCGACAGTACGGCTGGAAGCCGCCCTCCACCGAATGCGAAGACACCATCGAAAAGCATAAAGCATTTCGAGCCTGGAGCCTCGGAGAATTGGATCTCGACAATCAAAGAAGTGAAGAGCAGTGATAGATCGGAAATTGCGGCAGCTTATGAGAAGGTTTTGCCGTTGGTCGTCGAGGATTGGGCTCACTGGCTTTTATCGAAGCCTAAGACTCGGCGGCTTCCGCTAATTGAGCAGATTGCAAAGCATCACGGTGACTCGGTAGGTGATATGGTGAAACGTAAACTTACCGAGCTACACCACGCGTCTTTTCAAAACTCCGCATTCCAGCAATCCCCAGCATCCCGGAAAGAATAACCCACAAAGCCTCGGTGTCTAACATCGGCGGAGGGCTTACTTCTTTGGGAACAATCTGTTCCGCTTGTAGCCAGACCCACGCCCAAACAAGTAGTGGGTAGAAAAGAAACTGGTAGGCCATAGCCCCAGCGCCAACCCAACCTACTGCTGGCCTCCAACCGGATACAAATAAATTCTGATTTTGCGCCTCAGTCTTATTGACTTCCATTTGCGCTAGATCGGTTGCTTGATCTATACGCTTGCCTTCCAACTCTAGTTCTATGCGCTCTTTATCCGTCGTTATAAGGTCACTAGCAACCTTTCCAACAGAGTCGATGATTGCGCCTATGCCTAGTGGGTTCATAGCCTTAGCGCTCGATTTAGCCAGCCAAGAAGGAATTTAATTTGCGTTCTATCGCGCTGCACGATGTCTCTGTATCGTGCGATCTTTGCGAGAGCGTAATGAGCGATAAAGAGCTCTTCTGACATGCCGTTAAGGGCTGATATGGTCTTTGGGCCTATAACCCCATCAGGAGCGGTTTTAGCGACAATCTGAGCAAGTTTGACTGCAACTGATACGCCAGCGTTAACACCAAAATTAAAGATGGATTGAGCAATAGCAGGGTTAAGCTCATCACCGCGTATTGGGTTCCAAAAGTTGGCTTTGTAAAAGTCTCTGACTAATTCCGTGGGTGGAGTTTGCTTAGCGTCTATAAAAGACCATCCAGCCCATTGCGGATTCTTGTTTCTTGCTATGCCCGCGTAGGTTGTTCCGCCGGTATCGCCTGGGATTGTATGAAGGATATAGCCACCTTCATCGACCATCATCTTGTCGTATGCTGTTTCAAAACTCATTTGTCTTGCTTGTGATCTAGCTTGTCAAAGATCTTAGCAAGCATACTTTTTATGTCGCTAATGTCTTTCTCGTAATCTGGCTTTAGAACATAAGCGTGAGGCAAACCCTTTTCTAGGTCTCTTAGGTCGCGCTGTAGTTCCTGCTGAGCTTCCCAAACCACACGGAAGAACCAACCAAAGGCGGCTGATAAAACACCGAAAGCAATGTTAAGCAGCGTTTGCGAGTCCATAATATTCAAGATTCCTAGCGAGTCGTTCATCATCCGGCGAAAGGTCTACAGCCGCCTGCCCGTATCTTATCGCTTCGTCTTTAAGCCCGAGATTGTGGGCTGAGATTGCTGCCAGATCATAAGGCTTAGATCCCCAAACTTCAGGATCACAGGTATATACCAACTGCTTATCTTTAATCTCTAGCGCCATTGTAGACGCGTGAAAGCATTCTTTCCACATATGCTTACGATAAGCAGACATAGCAAAATCGACCCACGGTTCCCTCGTTCCTGGAGCCTCGGCAATAGCCATCCTGTACCACTTCAGCGCTTGCCAGTAGTCGAGTTTCTCATCGTAAGCCTTGCCTAAAAGACGCATGGCATAACACCGCTCGTTGGGCCATGTTGCCTCTGGCATGTTGAGGTATGAATTAAGAGCGGTAATCGCCTCATCCCAAAGACTGTAAAACGTCAGCTCCCGCGCAAAGTAGAAAGCGTTTCGAGGGCACCGCGGATCTTCTTTTACTGCCATCCTTAAAAGGTCTAAATACTGCCCACGACTTTTTGTAGGATCGGGATGATGAGAGACTAGAAGTCTGTCAGTGTGCGCGTAGACTTCTTTTGTGCGCTGATCGGGTCTTGGGTATTCATGAACTGGATGATGCCAATGGTAGCCAACTCGATGATGGATTTTTTCGTAAAAGAAAAGAATGTTGTGCCCCCAATCAAACTTATACCTTAGTCTGGTTGTCTCGGGTTGCCAAACACGCTCAATTTCCTCGCGCCAACCGGGCTCCATAACCTCATCTATGTCTAAGGATATGCAAACATCGTAATCGCCGGGAATAAGGCATAGCGCCGTATCTCGCGCCATATCAAATCGCCAGGGTCTAACAGAAATGTTGTAGACAGCTACGCCGCATTCTTCCGCAAGCGTTGCGGTGTTATCCGTTGATCCTGTATCAGCCAACAAAACAAGATCGGCATCTTTACAAGAATCTGACCATCGCTTAACGAATTGCTCTTCGTTTTTAGAGATTGCGTAGACGCAGATTTTTAAGTTGCGATAAACAAAAACACCAATCTCATTTTCTTGATGCTCTTGCCAGGGTTCGCCAAAGGTTTCTACAAAGTCGCTTCTTGACCAATTGTCGGTGACGTGTTTTTCGTAGGGATTGCCCTCGTACTCGTCTTGTGGATAATGACCGAGAGGAATGCTAACAATGACGTACTTGGATTGCCTGCATTTATCTAAAAGCGTTTTTGCTTCATTTTTAGACATATGCTCAAGAACATCACCAAGAATCACTAGATCATAAACACCAAAATCTATGTCTCTTGCATCGCCGCAGATAACTTCATCGTATAGGCTTTTAAGGTTGAACTGCTCAATGTTTGGTTGCCATATCTCTATAGCTGTCCAATGACCACTGTTTTTAACGCGAGCATACGTTCCGCTGCCAGCGCCAATATCTAAAACAGTTTTGGGGTTGATGCGGTTAATTAAATCTATCGTGTATTGTTTGCCGCTAGGGCTTGAGTAAGGCATGTCTTATCCTATTTGAGCTTCTACCCAACTTGTCGTGTTTTCATCCCAACTGTACATCTTTCCGTCTGTAGGCATCGCTACTGGTGCCTCCCACTGTGCGTTAGCGTTAAGTAACCAACTAGCAAAAGGCTGTGGCGGAACAAACGCATCTATATCTGCTCGGTAGGTATAACCAATCCCTGCGTAGTTCTTACGCATGTTGCCGTTATAGCTTGTCTGCTTCCAAGTGCCACCGAGAATCTTTTCTAGGTGTGCGGCGCCGATATGCTCTTTTTCTACACCAAAAGCGTCAGCGGTATCCTTGTTGTCAACCACGACAACTTGTTGCACCACACCATTTTCGTCTATGCGGCAAAAATGCGCCATGATCAACTCCTTGCAAATGTTCCGTGAAACTTGTTTCTTGCTTCAATAGCAACCAATTCAGCAAGTTCAATGTCATCAAAATAACCTATCAATTTGCGTTTTTGATTAACGGTTATTTGCACACTCCATTTTTTATAAGCTTTGTCAAAATACACATTTTTCATGCCGGTTTTGTTGTTTGCATGAACGCGTCGATTTAAACAATTTTGACTTTGCGTTACCTCTCTTAGATTTTCTATCCTATTGTCCGAACGGTCGTTGTTGGCGTGGTCTGTTATTTTGGGTAAATATCCGTGGTGATACAAAAAAATAAGTCTATGCAAAGGATAAACTTTGCCATCAACTTTCATTCGTATATACCGATGATGGTTTGTGATTGGCGTGAACTTTGGCTGGTAGCCTTGCTTGGCGTACAGAAATCCGTCGCGGTACTCAAACAATTCCTTAAGACGCTCTTGAGTAACCATTACGCCTCCAGCTTTAATCCAGTTAAATCCATTTCTTCCCCAACGACACCGACAGGGAAGGTGTTAAACGATAGTGAGATTCTTGTGTCATCGCCTTTGACTTCAGGAACCATATGCGTCAGTGACGATGGGAACAGAATCAGCCTGCCTGCATAAGCCTCAAACCACCAGCTTTCAGAGTTGTAAGGGTTCCATGTCTCAGGAGGAAACTTGATCTGCTGCCAGCCATCACGGTAGAAGTAAATCCTGTCATCAGCGTTAGTCTGTACATAAAACACACCTGAGATGTAGCTATTAGGATGTGCGTGTTTGTGATGATATTGCCCAGGTTCTGAGTAGTTGCACCAGCTTTGGGTCACTCGTAGGCTTACGTTGTGCTTGGGATTGACTGTGCTTTTGAAGTAATCCGACACCGCATCTTCTACAAACGAACGTAGGCTTGTCATCGCTGGGTTGCGAAGCACAAAGTTATCTGTACTTGTAGTGTTGCCCATGTTGGGTCTTGTCTTAAGCTCACGGATGAATAACAATTCCTCATCGCTTAAGGGTCTACCAAGTTCTGCAAAGCCTACAGGGGTTGGAAACAGATTATGCAATTGCATCTTCGATTTCCTTTTGCCGTATACCCATTTCCTCTAGTTGCTCTGGTAGCCAAATCGTAGGAATCATTTCCTCAAACTCTTTGATCTTGTCCATAACCCAATAGACTTCTTCTATGGAAGGGCATGGCCGTGGATCATCCCATCTCGTAAAGACGTTGTTTGATATTTCCCACTTCGCACCAGGACGAAGTAGGTGCATGGCTGTATCAATGCCTAAGAATTTGTAAACTTTTGTAGTCATGTTATTGATTGATTTTGATGATTACGATACCAGAGCCGCCTGCTGCGCCGTTACCCGCAGCCCCTGAAGGTGCGCCGCCCCCACCGCCACCGCCCCCACCAAGACCATCAGTTCCAGCAGTGCCTGCACTTGAAGCATTACCGCCAGCACCACCACCCCCAGAACCACCAGCCTTGCCTGTTCCTGTATAAACGCCACCACCACCGCCTCCAGCGTAAGTAACTGAAGAACCAGTTATGGTACTAACGGTTCCATCTCCACCAATTCCCTGGCCGCCAGTGTTGCCTGTTTGTGTTGCACCGCCACCACCACCACCGATAGTTGAAGTTGCCGTTCCACCATTACTTCCTTGAGACGGGCTTATACTTGGTGTATTTCCTGAACCAACGGTTCCCGATGCGGAAGGAGAAACGGCATCACTCCATCCAGCGCCGCCTCCAGAGCCGCCGTTTTTACCATTACCAACACCAGCCGTTGTTGTTGCAGCGCCACCGCCGCCGCCGCCTGTTGAAGTAATTGAATATGAAGGCGCTGGACTTGATGATGGCGCGGACAACGATGAATCGTTGCCATTATTCCCTGCCGTATTTGCTGTACTTTGCGCCGCACCACCGCCACCAACTGCAATAGTAAAAACCTGTCCAGCATTAACTGTCTGCGAACTGGCAACCCTATACCCGCCACCACCGCCGCCACCGGCTCCGGCAAACCCACCTGTTGCAGACTTACCGCCCCCACCACCACCACCAACTACTAAATAATCAATACTCGTCACACCCGTTGGCACTGTCCATTGTGTAGTGCCTTTGAACGTAAATACGGTTTGTGATGGTACGGTGTACTTTAGGATGACGATACCGGAGCCGCCTGTTCCGCCGTTACCATCACGGCTACCACCCCCGCCGCCACCACCAGTATTTGGTGTGCCGCTAGTACCAGCACTGCCGGAACCTCCACCTGCACCACCTCCCCCTGTTCCACCAGCTGCACCAGTATAGTACTGGCCCCCACCTCCCCCACCTGCATAGGTTGTGCTAGTCCCGGTTATAGAGGTAGCTGTTCCATTCCCACCAGCCCCACTTACTGACGATGGAGAAACGATTCCAGCAGCACCATTACCACCTGCACCCCCACCCCCACCAGCCGCCGATGCTATATTACCTGCTCCGCCGTTATTACCTTGCGATGGTGTTACTGCTGGAGTGTTGCCTGTTCCACCAGCGCCACCTCCTCCAACACCAGAACCACCACCACCTCCAGAACCGCCATTACCGCCAGCTGTATCGATTTTTCCTCCATATCCACCTCCTGCCGAGGTGATCGTAGAAAACACCGAGTTAGATCCAACCGTGCCATTAGTGTTTGATGTGGAAGCGCCAGTCCCGCCTGCACCAACTGTAATCGTATAGTTACCGTTACCATCACCGCCAGTGGTAGATACAGCTAATCCTGTTCCTGTTCTAAACCCACCAGCACCACCACCACCACCGCCTTCGCTATTACCTGCTGTTGATGTCCGAGCACCACCTCCACCACCAGCCACTACCAAATACTCAACCTCTGTCACCCCAGCAGGGCAAGTCCACGTAGACGTAGCGGTAAAGGTTTGGACGACTGTGTAGCTTTGCACAGGCCAAATGCCCTGGCTTTTAGCAATCATCTGTTCCATAAGAGACCACACGCCTTTTGCGACAGATGTGGTCGGAATGTTTGCTGGGCCTATAACCCCACCGTTACCTCTGGGCATGTCAGCTCCTAGCTAATATCTTCGTAAGAACAAACAATCTGTAACGCGCTAGACGTTCCAGCAGTCGCTCCTAAACTCGTGTTTTCTTCTAAGTAGACATAAGCGTCTTTGTCGATAACTACTAACGTAGCATTACCAGGAACGGCAATCGTAGAAGCAATCGGATAAGCCGTACCGCCTAACGCAGCCGCCGAATATTGGTTAATTGTTATGTTCGCCGCTGTTGACGTTGTGTTAGCAACATAAAGCGAATTTACTTTGAGAACCTTGCCCGAGCTTGCCGCGTTGCTAAGTACAGATGTCGCGCTCGTGGTGGAAAGGTTAACGGTCGTTGTCTTACCGTTGATGGTACTTGCTGATACTAGATTTGGCGCTGCCATTTCTTATCCCCAAATTAAAGCCGCGACAATGCCGCTAGATGATCCGCCTCCGCCGGCAGGACCCGTCGGCCCTGTCGGTCCCGCTGTTCCCGTACCCGTAGGCCCCGTCGGTCCAGACGTACCGGTTGGACCCGTGGGGCCAGCCACCGTACTTGCCGCACCCGTAGGGCCGGTGGGTCCGCTCGTGCCAGTGGGTCCCGTTGGCCCAGAAGCCCCGGAGGTTCCTGTGGGACCGGTTGGACCGGCTGCGCCGTTTGCCCCCGTGGGACCAGTTGGGCCGGCGACAGTAGAAGCCGCACCGGTGGGGCCGGTTGGACCGCTGGCACCAGAAGTACCCGTGGGACCGGTCGGACCGGAAACTCCGGTAGGGCCGGTAGGGCCGGCAGATCCCGAACTTCCAGTAGGACCCGTTGGTCCTGCAACTGAAGAAGCCGCACCCGTGGGCCCCGTTGGACCAGCGGAGCCGGTATCTCCCGTCGGTCCGGTAGGCCCTGCAACCGTACTAGCCGCGCCCGTAGGACCGGTCGGTCCGCCGCTTCCTGCGGCTCCGGTCGGACCGGTTGGACCGGCAACCCCAGCGCTTCCCGTCGGGCCAGTACTTCCAGTAGGCCCAAGCTGGGTAAACATGACTTGCTGTGCGGTTAAGATTACAGACGGGATAGCCGGACGAGTTGGGTTTAATTGCCCAGCCTCTGCCACTAACGCAATGTTTATATTAGTAGCTGACCAATAAAGCTCAATGTAATCATTTGCCGCCAATTCCAGCATGTAATTCCATGCCGCAACTGTTTTAGCTTGGCTTGCACTACCGGAAACGGTCACCTTGGTTGTTGATTCGGAAATATTGCTTCCGTTTTTTGCAAACCAAATATCAACAACATCCGTTCCGCTTCCAGATGTTCTGTCGATCTGTGCGGAAAACTGAATGTTATAAACACCGGCATAAGCGAAGGTAAGTCGTGAACTCGAAACAATACTAACCCCCGAACTATCTGGGTCAGTATTGTTAAGAGTAATTGGGTAGGCCGTTGTGGTTGATGCAATCGTTTGTGTGGTATCTGAATAAAAAGATCCCCAGTAACCAAGAGCTCCGCCACCTCCGGTTGGCCCCGTAGGACCGACACCAGCGGTTACGTTTACAGTTACTGCATCTCCAACGGCTGTAGCAGTAACCCCAGATCCCGTAAAGTCAAAAGACGTTACGTTTGTTGTTAGCGTTGTACCTTCATCCTTAACTGTAATTGCAGATCCACCACCGGCGGGACCCGTCGGGCCGGTCGGACCGGCAGATCCAGCGCCAGTAGGACCGGTCGGACCCGCCGCACCGGTAGGGCCAGCAACGGTTGAAGCTGCACCAGTGGGTCCCGTGGGCCCTAAATCGCCAGTAGGACCTGTGGGTCCAGCTACAGTAGACGCTGCCCCAGTGGGTCCCGTAGGCCCAGCGCTTCCATTAGCACCGGTTGGTCCCGTCGGGCCTTGTACCGTGGAAGCAGCACCGGTTGGACCCGTAGGGCCGGCGCTTCCTACATCACCGGTAGGACCCGTTGGACCGGCCGAGCCAGTGCTCCCGGTTGGACCAGTTGCGCCAATATCACCCGTGGGACCGGTCGGACCCGCAACGCCCGAGCTCCCTGTAGGGCCAGTGGGACCGCCTGCGGGACCCGTAGGCCCAATATCACCGGTAGGACCTGTGGGACCATTAACCCCAGCAGATCCGCTTGCCCCCGTGGGTCCGGTCGGACCACTTGAGCCATTACTTCCGGTGGGACCGGTTGGGCCAGCACTACCAGAACTTCCGGAAGCACCCGTCGGGCCGGTCGGACCCGTTACGGAGGCTCCCGTAGGACCGGTCGGTCCACCCGCAGGGCCGGTGGGTCCAGTGTCGCCCGTGGGACCGGTTGGGCCATTTGTTCCATTACTGCCCGTGGGACCTGTGGGACCGCTACTTCCTGCGGCTCCGCTAGCGCCCGTAGGACCTGTCGGTCCGCCAGGAGTTCCAGCCGCACCGGTCGGTCCCGTTGCCCCGGTCGGTCCAGCCGACCCAGTAGGGCCCCCTGGTGTACCCGCAGGACCCGTCGGACCAATAACGCCTTGATCTAAGACTAGGGTTATCTGATTTGCGCCTGTAACTGTCGTGCTCAATTTGTAACTCCGTCAGAGCGAACCAAAAATAGCAAGAAAATAATGAGATCTTGCGCCGGAGTTGAACCGCTCGCGGGTAACGCGACAGTGATATTTCCAGAAAACCCAACTGGGTTAGAAGCATTTATATCTAATTGAGTATCAGTAGAAAGAACACTCCACGCAGATTCGTCGATCACTAAAGTAAACGAACCACCAGAAAGATTCTGATTTGTAATCGTAAGGCTTACCGGAGATGGAGGCGGCGAATAATCAGCTATATCAAACGTCAGCCCATATCGAGAGTCACGGACGTTTGAAAGCTGCCGGCGGATAATTTGACTTGTGATGGTTGCGCCTGTCAGATCGCGCGGCGTTCCATCTGAATTATTGAGCGTCAGATTCCAGTAAGTTTTCTGGTTGTATACCAGCTCACCGGCGATGATTTGATTGTCGAACCCGCTAACTTGCGTAAGCGTATTCTTATTGAAGATAGCTATGCTTTTACCCTGCCTTTCCCTAAACTCGGTAATTAACGCGTTCTATGTACTCACAGATCCGCGACGGCTATGGTATCGTTTCCACATTCTACGCCCACGGCAGCGGTGGGTCAATCGCTGGCGTTATTTTCTCTTGTATGCGCTGCGTAACTAACGCTTCCGTTCCTGCTTGGCTTACCTTCTTGAAAACCCATTCTAAAACCTGAGGCTCTGTAAGCTGATCGTAAGGCGTGAAATTGTCGCCTGGAGGCTCGACTAACGTAACACCGCTAAACGTCTCGGTAATGCCTTGTTGAGTATCTGTTACTGACCAACCGACAGACATAACGACATCCGTTAAGCCTTCGTAGGTTGTGACTTCTAATTTAGTAACTGACCAGATCATTTTGCCTCCAAAGCGGCAATTCTTGCCTCTAAAGCCTCAACCTTGTGAACAAGCTCCAAGATCGCCAAGTCTTTAAGCATTTGAAACTTTGTATTATCAAAGGTAAGAACACGATCCTCGGTTCCCGGAACCTTTTGATACTCCCCATTGGGAAGTTGCGGCGACTCTATAAGCGCTGAAGGTAAACCTTGCCCAACTTGCTGCGCGGTATAACCCCAAACAGGATTTGATGCTTCATGCTTCCATTTCCAGATGACCGGTTTTCCAATAGCCTTTATGGCTTCGAGAGCATTGGGAATCGGTATGTCTCCCAACACATCTTTCATTCGAGCATCAGAGGTTAGCGTCGACCAAGTAGCCGTTGAGCCTCTTTGGTTGATGTACACACCTGCGTAGGTTCCGCCGGATAGCGTGTAATAAACCATGTTGCCCGTTGTGAGATTTGTATTCTCCGAGCCCATAAATGTTTGCAGCGTTGCGGTTGAACCCGTTCCAGCCGCCCCTACTATGCTTGTGCTTCCGTTTTTGAATCCACCAACATAAGCCTCGGAAACTAATCCGCTTGTAATTTTGCTCCCAGGAAGATTCGGTATATCGCTTGCAGAAAGACTAATCGTTCCGCCGAGCGTGAGATTGCCGCTTGTCGTTACCGTTCCGCTCAACGTGATGCCCGAAACGGAGCCTGTACCGCTTACGCTAGTAACCGTTCCAGATCCGCCGCTTGGCGTTGCGAAGGTTCCGTCACCACGCAGAAATTGAGTGGTTGACCCGTTAAATGCTGAGAATGTGTAAGACCCGTATCGAATAGATCCGCTTCTGACGTTGATCGCGTATCCAGAAGAGTCAGCTATAGAAACTTCAGTGCCGCCAGCGCTGTTATAACCACGCACCGCAGCCGAGTAAGAATTGTCTTGATAGCCTAGGGCTCCGCTTACAACACCCGAACCGTAGTCTCTGGTTCCCGCTATTCCATATCGAACCGTTGTAGCCCCTACCGTATACCAACCGCACAAAATACCTTCCAGGCTTGCGTCGGTTGTCTGACCGAAATAACTTGCAGCTACATAATTTGTGCCGCTTGGATTTGGGATTACCGTCGTTGCGCCGTATGCAGTAGTGCCGGCGATAATCGGATTAAGACGAAGGATTGCATCAGTCGATGTTCCTGTTCCGCCAAACGATGCTAGTAACGTATTGCTTGAATTGTAAACCGCTACTTTATTTGATACACCTTTATTGATTTCAACCCGCTGAGCCCCGCTAACACCCGTGACCAACTCGCCGCGCAAATAGGCGGCATTTGCATAGAGATTGCCCGAGGGCTGATCAAGATACCAACCGAGTGTTCCAAAGTTTGATGTTGTCGGCGGAGTCGGGCCATTGTAGTTATCAGACCTAATACTCTGAAAGATCGACGCGGCGATTGGGCCCGTCCATGCCGTGGTATTAGCTCCAACACCATCAACCGTTACCGCGTTAGCGTTATATCTTCCTTGGATGTACCAAAGTACCTGACCGATAGCCACTGCCGGAACGGTAGAAGACCAACCGCTAGGAACCGCAGACCCAGATGTTGGCGTTGTAAATGTTGGGGTTGATGAAGACTGAGACTGAACTAAATAAGCCGTAAGCGCAGCAATTCCAACTAAACCAGCGCTACCTGTCGGCCCCGTAACCGATGCCCCTGTTGGCCCTGTCGCGCCCCCCGCTCCTGTCGGCCCCGTCGGTCCAGCCAACGCAGTAGGAGACCAAGTTAACGCCGCGCTTGTTGCGCTTAGCGTACTTTTAGCCGAATCGTTTTCAACTGAAAAAGCAAAGTAATAAGTACCAGATGAAAGCGTTATATTTTCAAACTTAAACGTAGATGAATTTGTAAATGTCGCCCCATTAGAAAGGATAGCCGTAGACCATGTTTTCCAATCGGTTGCGGCTGGCGTAGCTGATGTTGTATAAAAAAGCGTTATAGAAGTAACCCTGCCTACTGCCGGCATCGTACAAGTAGCCGAAAAAGTAGGTGGCGCTGCGCTTGGTGCTAGATCCCCGATAACGGGAGCGTTAAGGCTTGAGAAGTAATTCGGAGAAGGTAGCGACGAATTAGGAGCGGCAGTAAACGCGGTGATCGTCGCATCGTCATAAACAACAGCGTTGTATTCAGAAAGCTCTAGGGTCGCGCCAAGGTTGCCATCGTCAACTGTCGCTTCCGAGACTTTCATAACGCGGAACAGTTTGTTCGTCCATCCGTAATCCGAGTTAGTAATGTCAACCACATCACCCGCGTCTACCTGAATGCCAGGATAAGTAGAAGTAATCGTAACGATCAGATCTTCTCGCGCTTGCTCGAGCCTTCTATTTCCTAAGTACTGAGCTTGAACAGAGTCGTTTGTAAACTCTAGCGTTGTGGTCTGCCTGTTAGCGGGTTCGTTTGGATACAAAAGACCCGCAGGAGTTTCCATGTAAACAAGATCGGGTTGGTCTCTGTTTAGCTTAGATGGAAATTCAATCTGAATCTGGTTGATCTGCTGGTTGATGTCTATAGCAGAGACTCTGATTTCACCGATAAGATTTGTATCGTTAAAAGAGAATGAAGACGTTTCTGCCTTGTTGATGACAATTGACCACAACCCTGATGCCGCGTTGTATGCCATCCAAGAGTCACAGCATTCCAGCATTTTCTCAACGTTATCTAAAACGGGTTTTCCGGTATCAACCACCCCGTTGATTCTGTATCGAGCCTGTGTCGCAGAACCTCCGCCGGCTGGCGTGTAGGTGATGGTTTGATCAGAGTAAGTATTAAGAGCGGTCGCGCTTGTTGAATCAACCAATCCCGTCATGCCAGCGCCGTAGCGCGTATCGGTCATGTAGTCGTACCACACGTCTCCAGGCTTCGCTACGCTGCCACCTTTTGGGTAATGCGAGCAGTAAAAAGTAATTGGTTGAAGACCGGTCGTTCCTGCATCAGCGTTGTAAACCAGTTTGACAATTGCAAAAGCCAACCCGTTCATCTGCCGACCAGATGAGGGCCAGCGTAACGCGACAGGAATATCTGAGCCGCCCATCGTCACGTTAGGAGCGGTTCCGTTGACTGCGGTTATGGTTCCCGCGTTGGTTGACGTGTAAAGACTAATGTAAAGATTGCCGCTGATCTTTGTGTCTACATTTCCATCACCGTCAGTAAGAGAAACAACCTTTGTTTGGTCGGTTCCGTCAAACGTAACAAGCCTATCGCCGTAGTAAAACTTAGTTCGATCATAAGAAAAGGTTGCGGATGCGTCTGTCGATATGGAAGAGATTGCCAAGACGTAGTACATCGTCTTTTGATCGGTGGATAGCACCGCATCGACAAACGTACCTCCCAACCACGCGTCGCCGTACACCACGGGAATTGAGTTGTTGCTAGCCGGAGGGACCTGTTGTCTTGCGCCCGTGTCTTGAGATTGCGAAGGTTTAGATCCGAATGCCCGAGTAACAACAAACGAAACTGCAAAGTTAATTGCAAACGTTGCGGCAGCCAATCCTATTGAACCAAGCGCAGCGCTTGCCGCTGCCGCTGAACCGTATATAGAAGCTAAAACGATGGATGCTGGCATGATCTACTCTCGAAAGAAGGTCGCTTGCATGGGCTTAAATTTGTATCGTGTGTAATCAATGTTTGGTGAATTAGGCATAAGGCTTGTGCAAACAATCTGCACCCGTTCCTGATCTAGCATGTCTTGCGCGAGCTTGTTAAACCGCAACCATAACTTCCCGCCGACAGATGTATCTCTAAATTCTGGAACCACCCACCATGCTACCTCGTGTAACTCTTTCACCGCGCTGTTCCAAAAGTTGCTTGTTACATAAGCCGCCAGGAACCCGCGAAACTGATCGTCAATAAGCACGAAACCTCGACCCTTTATCATTTCGTAGAAAAGCGCTTTGACATGCCCTTCGTTCTGGTTTTGCTTTAGTGTCTCTATTCCTGCTTCATCTGCGTAAGATTTCATCATCTCAATAAGATGCGGCATATCGTATTTGGTTGCGTATCTCATCATCCTCCCTGCTCAAGAACGGGAATGTCTGTTTGTGATGGTTGAACAGTTCCTGGATCTGATTGAGAACCAGACTTCGGTGGAGCTCCAAAGTCAAAGTATTGACCGCTGATCGCAGCTACGCGGCTCATGCTTGTATCGGATGCGTAGCGTTGCTGCCATGTCGAAAGATTAGTCTTAATGCCTGCAATCCTGCTCTCCAAAATGGAACGGAAAGAAGTGCAAGAGATTGACGCGGTAGCCGTACGGCTTCGGATGTTGTCGTTCCAATCTTCGGTGATTGAAATGTTGGAAACAATACCCTGATAGCGCTTGAAGAACTGTGTGGATGGGCTTGTAATGATTTGATAGTCGGAGTCAAAGAACCCGCGCCAAACTTCTACAGTTGAGCCTTTAATGTTTGACCCAAGAACTATAGAGATATTTGTTGGGTCAATGCCTATTAGCCCAATGACCATGTCAATCGAAGTCGCTTTAATCTCTCGATTAACCGCCCCAACAGAAAGAAGGCTTCCCAATCCTGAAAACGTATTGCCGCCCACAGTGATTGCGGCGGCAGCATTGCAGAATGTATAAGTAGATGTTGAGGTTGTAAGTTTGACAAATTCGCCGTGAGTGATGCTTGCGCTATTAAGCGCTGTCATTGGGGTACTCATTGCACATTCTCCCTGAAGACGAAATCAGCATCCCAATCGACGAATGCTCCGTTGGTCATCGGCCTTAACGTGTATGTCGGGCAAACCTCAGCGACTACAGAAAACGTACAAGCAGATCCGACAGCAGTAAGCGTTCCGGTAGATGGTGTACCGATTACTGGTCGATGCAAAGTGACGCTAACGGTTGATCCTGAGCCTCTTAAGACTTGTGTCGTTACCTTGTAAGGATAGTTGCCAATCTGGAGGAAATCGCCAGCAGCAAAGACGATAGTTCCGCTTGCAACCGCTGGTAGATTACCTACTGAGATCGTCGTTGCATTTGCCGCCGGAACGGATGCAAGTGTCAGCGCCGCCGCTTGAACAGATGAAAGCTGGCCTTGGTAAGCGGTAAACCACTGAAGGTTTGTCGAGCTAAACGTAATGGTTGCCGCTGTCTGCCTGTCGAGGTTGTCAATGGTTTGAATTACGTCTCGAACTTGTGGGTAATAAAGGAAAGCGTGAGGCTTGACAGTGAACACCCAAGGGACAGATGTAACGTACTGCGCCGTTCTTACCTGTCCCGATCTTGAGTATTGCTGGCCGACCATCCGCCGGTTGTTAACCGTAATCGTTTGGCTGATGTCTAGAATGGTTTGGAAGCTCATGCTCTGCCTCGCGGTGAGAGCGATTTCTGAGCATAGGAATTAGCCGCCCAAACCGCTCGATTGCTGCCCATGATTCTTTCCTCAAAAGACTTAACGTCGATTGCTTGTATGTTGTAGTTATTGACCGTGGATGTTCCGCTCATTGCGTAAGACGGAACCACTTGACCGGCCATGCTTGGGACAAATAGCTCCGGCCCTCTTTCGCCAACAAGGTACGGAGCGCCGGAGTTGACCGGACCGCCACCGGCTCGCTTACCAAAAATGCTGCCGAGAACGGGAACATTAGACATAAAGTTTTCAAACAATGAGGGAGCGCCCTTCATGCTTGGGCTAAAAATCGCATCTAAAAATTTATCTAAAGAGCGAGAAGCGAGCTTTTGCAGTAAGGAGGAAAGAGCAGACTTGAATGCTTGTGCGGCAGATTTGCCAGACATAAATGCCTCGACAATCGTTGAGCCAACAGATTTGAACCCATCTCTAATATCTTCCAAAACATCTAATTGATCGTCTGCTGCCTTTTTTGTTAAATCCATTGCATCCAATTCTTTTTGGGCTGCAATTTCCGCCTGAGCGGCAGCGTCTAGTAAAAGCCACTTACCTTCCATTTCTATTTCTTGCTGTTTTTTCGCTAAGGCGATTTGATCTTCGTAGTTTTTTATAATTTGTTCTTGAGCAAATCTTCTTAGGTCGCTTTGCGCTCTAATTTCTTCGTTTGCTTCTTGAGTTTGCCTTCTTAAATCTTCTTGTAACTCCGCTTCCTCTCTGCGAAGTTTAATAATCTCTTCCATCTTGGCTAACCCTGCCGCGCCGCCTTGTTTTGCGGCCTCAAAGCGTAAAGCAGCATCTTCACCTTCTTTTAGTTTTCTAATTTGCGAATCAAGACTTTCTAGATAAGAAGTAACCGGGTTTACGCCACCAGTGCTTTTGACTGGCTTTACTCTTGTTCCGGATTGCCTTCCCCCCTGCGTAACACCAACCACTGGAGCGGGAACGGCGGCCTCTTCCTCACCAAAGCCAAGAAACTTTTTAACGCCCATGTACGCGTCACGCGCTTTACCCATCAGGGTTAAAAAGCCGATCTTCGCCTTCTCGGTCATTTGGTCAATAGCGTCGCCTATTTCACCGATAGCTAATACACCCTTCTTTGCCTCGCCTGAAAACTTATCGGTATTTCTTGAGAGTTGGTCGATCTTGGAAATATCAAGATTGCCGAATTGCTTACCAAACAATTGAACCTGTAATCGAGCCCGCTCCGCGCCAGCGCTCATGCCAGAAAGAACCGAGGTTAAGTCTCGGAAGATGTCGATTTCAGGTCTTAACAGACCGCCAGCGTCAGCAATACTTACGCCCAATTCCTTGAACAGATCGGCTTGTTCCTTTTGACCGTCAGCGGCAGCGCCAAGCGTTACCGAGAACCGATCCCACATTTGTGCAGCGTTATCGGCTTCCTTGCCAGACTGAACCATCGCGCTTTGTAGGGCTAGAACTTCCTCAATCGCCAAGCCCGAACCCTCAGCGAAATCGTTAACCGCATCCGCCGCCTTGAAAAAAGAGGTTGCAAATGTTCCAGCGGCAGCAGCGGCTAGTAACATCGGGCTGCGTAGAGCGCCCATCGCAGTGCCGAGAACGTCGACACTGACTTTCATTTCGCGGGTTTTGGCTTTAGCCCTGTCAATCTCTTGAACGAACTTTGCGCTCTCAAGGCCTAGCGCGACTTGTAGGGCTGCGATTAGCTTACCGGCCATTGTTTCCCCCTAAGATGTCTAAAAACTCTGACTTGAACCCTGGCAGACTTGTGAATGCCAGAAAGTCTCGCTCTTGTCTTGTCATGTAGTTTGGAGGAACAAAGTATTCCTCCAGATGCGGGAAAAACTCTCGACTCTTGATTGGGTTTTTAGATAGCGCGTTATAAACAATTGCCATCAAATGCGAGATCAACATTAAGTTTTGTCTCGCGCCAATCATGCCATCGCGGTACATCAATTCTAACTCTCGCGTGGTCACTACATCAAGACTCTCTATGACTTCAGGAGACTGACCGTTAAAGATCATCGCCGCCCGAATCTGCCGATATAGTGACCGCTTTAGTTTTTTTCGACTTCCTTGTAGTCCGGGTTTACTGCTTTCTCAATTAGATCGGTAAGGTGTTTGATCTGAGCCGGAGAAAACGATTCGGAAATGTCTTCGTAAGAAAGCGCAAAGAGCTCTTGCCCTTCCTCGAAACCAACTAAGTTTATGAGCGCAATCTCACGCATGATTTCTTGCGACTTAAACCGTGATGCCTCTTTCAGGCTTCGGCCCTCGACCACGATGTCATCGTCTTTACGCTCAACCTCTACGGTCTTGTTGATCTTGTAAAGTTTCTCAAACGTGTCGACTAGCTTTGCGTATTCCTGCTCTAACAGAGCATTGGGAGGGTTTTTAATTTTGCCCTCGAGCTCAAGCATTTCCTTCCTGGTGGGAAGATAGACCTTTAGCGCATGACCAGCGAAATCAATATCTGCGTATTTCTGTCTTTGGAACGAAGAACCAAACTTGTCTTGTAATCTCATTTTCTAACCTTTGCTCGTTGTTTTGCCGCCCAAAGATCCATGTGAGCGCTCATGAGAGACGCTAACCGATCAAGAGCGGAGCTTGCCATTGATTGAAAACTGTTTCGTATAAACGGCCTAGCAGGAACCTCTGCCGTACCGAATTCTATAGCCTCGGCTGCGGGTTTGTACTCACCTTTAGCATCTTTATAACCAACACCAACGTCGACAAACCCGAAAGCAATAGTGTCGCGGGTAAGGTACTTTTTCTTTTTGTCTTTGCCCGTTGCAACCTTCGCGCCGTTGCGAACTTTAAGTTGTAGCTTTCCAGTATCGACGGGAACTCTTGCGCGGATCGCCGCCTTGACAGGCTCCATTGCAGACTTAAGACCGGGAAGTAATGATCGCCTAGCTTTGGTCGTGCCGAACTCTTGAGCTAATTCTAAGAGCGAATCCTCAAACTCTCGGAAACCTTTAACCTCAATCTTTCCCATTGGTCACGATCTTTTTGAAGATTAGATCGTTGAGACGAATTACATAATTGACTACTTCGTCTGGTGTCATGTCTGGCGCATGGTTTTCTGCAATCTTGTGGCAAAGACTAATGTTGATGAGCCTTTGTTGAGGATACCCAAACCAGTTCTTAGAACCGGTCTGGGCTTGCGTGACTAGATAAGCCAGCAGATCATCACTCGCTCTTTGCATGAGCCCTCAACACTGAAAGACAGACTGCTTCGGCCCCACCGGCGCTGGCTTCCTGTAAGGCGGCATCCACCTCTTGAAGGGTAAAGGGATGCCCTTTTGCCATTGCATGAAGGTCGCCCCTAAATTCCGCCATCAGCGCCACTAATTCATCAAGTGTTGTTTGACCAGCCATATTGATTGCCTCGCGGATGAATCGTGAAAGTAACTTGAGCCTCTGCGCCTGGAGCGGGATCAATCGTCCACTGCGATACGCGACCATTGAAAGCGTAATAGACGTAATTGGTTCCATCTGTCGCAGCAATCACAAACGTACGGTCAATGGTTCCGTTATACGCATCTGCGCGGAGCAAAAGAAGGTTTGTGTCTGCTGGATTCCATGCGGCCACAACCGTCATCGAAGTTGGCGCAGACTGCACTGGGATCTTGTCAGATTGACGCGAACCAGCAACCGCGAAGTTAGCGACCGCATCATCTTGGCCGAATGCAGGAATCGCTTCAACCGGAACAAGATTGCCAGAGACAGCAATCGCGGAAACCGACGCATAAACGCTAAGGTTGGCCGTTGTTAAAACGGTTGGAGTAGCCCCCGGCTGGCAGTATAGAGAGGCTGAAAAGCCGGGTAAAACTTTATTTGGTAGTGCCATTTTTCACCTCACGAAGGAATATCTAAAGTAGAGTCTAAAACAATTTGATGTAGCTTACTGTCATTGTCGTATGTGTGGAAAAGCCAATCAACGTCAATCTTTGCCACAAAAAATAATCCGCCAAATGTTCCTTGATAACCGTGGAGCGCATCGACAATCTGCTGCGCCTTGGCGTAGCAGTTTGCCATCTGCTGGGCAAAGACTGTCGCTTGAAAGACAGGCCGATCTATACCCTTAACTGATTGCGGCCCCGTATAAACCGGCTGATGCACATCTCTTAGCTGCCAAGTCACAAAATTCGGCTCGGTTGCGAAGTTGCGGTTAAACACAGCGTAAACCGGCGTAGGCGTACAAACCGTTGTTAGCTGCGCCTGTATCGCTTGGGCGTAAGTAACGGCTGAATTCTGGCCCATCAGACTGCAACCGTTGGTTCGTTACGGTAACAAGTAAACGTTACCCACTGCCGATCGTCATGCTCGTAAACCTCAGCGATCCGCCAAGATTTCTCACGGAAAGAAATACTGTAAGCCTCTTGAGCGTCCGAGATCGTACGCATGTTAGGCGTGTAATTCACGGTGAACTCAATCATGTTGTCGTACTGCCGAAACTTCTCAAGCGTTCGAATGCGGTTATGCACAGACTTTGTTTTTGCTCGCGTCTGAAACCATGCGGTCTCCGTCGTTGTCTGCTCGCCAAGATTGGTAAGACCAAACGTCAGATTGTTGATGGTGATTTGATCGACGCGTAAGACCATCACATCACCAGCGTTTTGTAAGGTCTCAACAACTGGTCAATCGCCCAAGGTAGCTGATACTGCTTAGCCTCAGAGATTGCAGACCGGTTATTGTAGAAATGCGTGAGCAGCATTAAGCCCGCTTGTTTAACCGCGGGATACTGACCAATAACACTGCCTTGCAGCGTGTACTGACAAAGCATTGGAGCGGTCATGTAAGTGTTGATGTTGTTGGGAACCTCGAACAAAACTAGCTTGTTGCCTGTTGGGTCAAAGTAATAATTTGAGCTTGTGATTGTCGTAAGAACTGGAGGGTTAAGATCGTTGTAATACTTAACCGAATTGATTGTCACGCCGCTTTGCGAAACCTCGGGGAAATCTAAAGAAACTGGAGCCGCCATTAAGCCCGAGATCATATAGCCAACTTCATAAGTCACATTGCAAATCGGGAAGCCTAAGTAATCCTCAATAGCCATGCGCGTAGCCAGCTCAAGCGATTCTAGATAAGCGTCTTGAGACTCATCTGCAAAAAGATTGAGCTGGTTGGTGATTTCGTCGAGCGTGAGCCATTGCGTAACAATGTCACGGTTTGATTGCACTACCTTCTGGTAGTTGAACGGGTTGCGAGAACCCGCGCCGAAATTACCTTGTAGCTGGCTTGGCATATCAAGTTCCGATCAAACGAACACCGGCGGTTACATCGCGCACCGTCGAGACCATACGTTTTTCGGCGTAGATCGTGATAGTTCCAGGCTGCGTCTGCTCCATTCTCTGGAGTGTCATTTCCGAATGATCGACGATCCACATAAAGCGCGGCCAATTTGCTAAATAAATAGGAGAAGCGCCGACAGCGGGAGCATCTAAGTATGGATTAGCAATGACCGGCCAGCCCATGATGTTTACCGCTGGGCCTTGATCAGCTTCACCCGTTTCTAAAAGAGCGTAAAAATTGCCAGCATTCAAAAATTTACGAAGCGTTTGGATTGCGGTGGGGTGCATCATCCAAGCAGTCCCTGGCATTCTCCAGAACTGCCCAGGAAGGGCATTAGCAACGTCTACAAGCGCATTCCAATCTAATCCGCCGCTATGGGTATAGCCGACAGTATTAAGCGTGTGGATGCCGTTTGTGATTGCCGTACCAGACGAACCATAAGCCGCCGTAGAACCTGCGGTTCCCGCGTACATCTTAAGACCGCGCAGACCGTTAGTTGCGCCTGTACTCGTGGTGGTCGATCCCGCCTGATCGTTATTGATCGCCATTGACGCGGCTTCGATCTGACTAAATTCCATTGCAAGATCTTCAGCAAGGGCAGCATCTAAACCGTTAATGTCGTCCATCGCTGCTGCGCGAATAGGCATCTGAGCGCTAATAACGCGCATTGGAAGTTGCCAAATGCTTGTGGCGATATTGGGCGAACCACTGTTAGCGTTGACCGTGTATCCCCAGGGGTTTGTACTGTTAGCCGCGTTACCAGTTTTAACCGTGAACTGAATGTCTGAATCCGCGGTCATCGTTTGGTTAGCGTAAACGCGGAAAGGGTTCCAATAACGCAGACTTGCAAATACATCTTCGTTAAATACTCGGCCACCAACGCCGGAGCCCGAGCCCGTGAGGGCTGAGGCTTCAGCGAGGTTAACCGTGGCTTTGCCCTCATGAAGAGCCTTTTTCAAGCCTTCCAAAATTACCTGTCTCATAGTCTCTCCAAAGAGGGAGAGGGCTTGCGCCCTCTTAAATTAAGCCGCAGTACCGGTCGAGCGATAACGAACACCGGCGTTAGGATCGCGCACAGAAGTTGCCGCGCGGGTCTCGCCGTAGAACGTGATCGAGCCTGGGAGCGTCTGGTCATAACGACGCAGAACCATGCTCAGACGCATAACGATGGTGTGGAACTGCTGGAAGTCAGCAAAGTACATGGGGTAATAAGACGTTGTACCTGCCGCGCCGGTTGTTGGCTGGCTGGGATTATCAACGTACTTGTTAACCACCACATCAAAGCCGAGCAACTTGCCAACGATGCCATCATCACGCGAAAGACCGTCGATGTAGATTGGGCGCTTCTGATCGTCAACCAAACCGCGAATGCCTTGCAACAAGATTGGGTTAATCATGAAGCGAGCGGTTGGCGTCCAATACTGCTGCGGCAAGCTGTAGATGAAATTAACAACGTCTTTATAAACGATGTTATTTGCGCCCACAGTGTTTGCGTTGGTGGTCAACTGGTCATACGTTGCGAGACTATGCAGACCGTTAGTGGTTGCGGTTCCAGAGGTTCCGAAAGCAGCCGTGGAAACTGTGCCGCCCGTGTAGGTTGCATTTGCTCCAGCGTACTGATCCAAACCACGCAGACCGTCAGCGCCGCCTGTCGAAACCGAGGTTCCGGTTCCCGATTGATCGTTGTTCTGAATCATTGAGGTTGCCATTGCCTGCTGGAATTCCATCAGCATGTCGTCAACAACGTTGGGCTCAAGACCGTCAATATCGTCGAGCGCAGCGGTTCTGATTGGGAACTGTGCGTTTAAGTCTTTGAGGATCACCTGCCAGATCGACGTTGCTTCAGTCGTGCTTGCGCCGTTATTTTGAACGGTGTAGCCCCACTGAGCGCCAGCGTTACCGGTCTTGACGCGGAACTGATAAGCCGAACCGTCGGTAGCAACGATGCGGGAAAGATCCATCATCGGATTTCCGAGACGCTTAGCAGCAAACACGGGGTCATAAGCGGTACGGCCACCAACATCGTAGCCTGAGCCGGTAAGCGCAGATGCCTCACGGATGTAACCGTCAAACTGGTCTACCGATTCGAAGATCTTTACTTCGCGCTCAACCTGATTGCCGCCCTTCATGTACTCTTTGAGCACATCGCGGAAGCGACGATTTGCCTCACCACGAACAGTCTTGTGGATTGGGCGAATGATGGAAGGAGCGCCGATTTTTGCTTCTAAAGCAGCGATCTTTTGCTCGGTTTCCGTTTTAAGGGTTTCGACCGCTTCAGCAACTTGAGTCTTTACAGCCTCGGCGGTTTCCTGAAGTTTTGCAGCGTTAGACGCTTCGATTGCGTCCAGTTTTTCAATAACTTTTTCAAGCATGATTTTTCCTTTATCGGGTTGCGATTGCCTTTAGCAGCTCGCGGTATTGGAGCGCTTCCAGCAGTTTCACCGCTGCGTCCGAATCACTCGGTTGAGCGGGTTGCTTTGCAGATTCAGCATCACGCTGTTCAATAATCTGTTTCAGCAGCGCGGATGCAGCGGTTGCATCCTTTCTTGAAAGACCTGCATCACGCAGTGCCTTCTCGATTACTCTTGGATTGGGTTTGTTATCCATCCAATATTCAAGCCGGCTTATTTCAGCCTTGGGATTGTTAGGGTTCATCACAATCGAAACCTCAGCCAATCCACCCTTCATAATCTGAAAGAAACCGTCAGGATCATCTGTTGGCTCGCCGTTTTCATCGACCATCTGGTATTCGTCAGCGTACGCACCAACAGAAACACCACCGACCATGCGCGGCGATTCCTTCATGATCGTATAAAGATCAGACCCTGCCGTGGTATTTAAGAAAAGTTTTCCGGTTCCCGTCATGCCTTCGTCAGTAATGTCAAATTTTGACCATTCGCCCACGGGCATCATGTCGGAGCTGTGCTGAAAGTACATGGGAAGCGGTCTGCCGGCTTCCATCCAGTTTTCGTGCCACATTTCAAAAGCTGCTGGCGTGTAAAAAAATCTGCGCCCGTCTGCGCCTTCTCTCGCGCCCCAGGTTGTCAGTGTCGCCTCAATTTCGCCTGTAGGCTCACCCGTTGCCTCGTCAGCCATGCGGCCAAGCTCAACCTTTGCCTCGGTGAAGAATTGAATGTGCTTAGCCATTGATAGGTTCCTTTTGTTGCATTTTGCCATCCACGGGTTTTGGCTTTGGCTTCCTCTTTTCCGCCGCAGCTTTTAACCGCTCCAAAACATCCTTAAGCATTGCCAGCCCTTCCGGTCTTGCCTACGACTTTAAGATTTCCGCCGCCGCCCGTATCCTGTGGCGAGCTGCCGGCAATAGGCTTATCAGCGCCAGTGGGAGTAAGCAGAGAATCAGCATCATCCAAACTATTAAGCCCAAGATATTCCCTGGCTTCATTCGGCGTAAGAATCCCATTCTTAACCCCTGCAACCGCGTAATTCATTTGATCCAGAGGAGCGCCCTTTAAGAAATCCTGCGTCTGGAACTGAACAAACAAATTCGGATAACCAGCAAGCAGACTTGTCTTTAACTTCTGCTCAATATTGGTGATAAAGGGCATCATCGTCGACTTATAAAACTCGTCGAGCATGGTCTGAGTATTGTTGTACTTAGACTCAGATACACCAATCATTGCCGGTGGTACACCAAACAAACCGGCAATTCTTGCCATCGTTTGTTTCTTAAGTTCTCGTGCGTCTACGTCTTGCAAGGTTAAGGGCTTAATACTTTCGTACATCATACCTTGGTCTAAGAGCATAGACTGCCCAGGCTTAGACAGATCCGAGGGCTGGCTGTTAAGCATGTTTGTCCATGCTTCTTTAAGCCTTGCAGCAATCTCTTTAAACTTGGAATCAGGAATTACTTGCTCTGTACGGAACAAGCCAGAAGGCTTTGCGCCGTTAAGCATAATGAAATTACTGTACAAGTCGATGTCTTGGTCTAGCGAAATCAGCTCGACAGCCTGAAGACGGTTAAACGAAGAAGAACCCTGCCAAGGCTCCGACTTGCAGTGCATAACCTGGAAGTATTTAAGCGGTTCGTCTTTGTTAAACCCGTAACTTGAGCTTGTAAGCGTGTAGTAAGGGTATCTATTCTCAGAGATACGCGGAACTATTAGCGTCGAGTCTAAAACGTAGATCTCGAACGGAATCTGGTTAGGATCGGCTTCATTCTTGCGCCAAAGTAATACGAAAGTCTCGCCGGCCAGCTCGTGCCACATCGTGAACTGATACCAAAACTCGTACTGGCTTTGAAAGTTATTCGGCTGAGAAAGAAGGTTAAGAATCGACTTAGCCCGAGTCTTTTCACGCTCAGGAACCGATTCATCCGTTTGGGTGTCAACTAAAGTTCCGTCATTCTGCCGGCTCATGATCTTGATCGGCAATTGAGACAGAGCCCGAGCCTTAGCCCCCACGCAAGCCATGACTGTGCTATTGCGAGCAAGCGTTGTAATGTCTAAAGAGCGTCCAGCCTCGTTAACAGCAGAGGTGGTTACATAGAGAAGTTGATTAGATCCGTAGCCTTGCCCCTTGCCTCGGAGCATGACGTTGTTACCCAAAACCGTGTTGCCGAACAACGAATTCGACTCATTTTGGGTTGTTTTCTTACGGAATCTGTCAAATATGCCCATTTTTAGCCTCAAAAGACTCTGAATCCATACGATTCAGATGGTGCGGGATTGTCTAAGCTACAGTGCATCGCAATAATGAGGGCAACGATCCCGTCGACCTTCGCGTGTCGGTCAACTCCGGCCTTTTTGACCTTGATGTTGCCTTGCACATCTGTAAACACTTCACAGTTTCCCAGTTGGTGGCCTAAAAACGGGTTACCATCGTGTTTGATTTTGTGACCAAGAATAAGCCGCTCGACATGCTTAGAAGGGTTGGAAAGTACCGCCATTCCTTGCCCAACTTTTTTAACCGGCATTCCAGCTTCGTATAATCGCGCAACCAGCGCAGCCGCATTATATGCGTCGTAGCCAACCTCACGAACGTCGTATTTCTGGCTTTGTCCCAGAATATACTCCGAAATCTCACGATCGTCCATCACATTGCCTTCGGTGATGTGCAAAAGACCCGAATTAATCGCCTGTCGGAAAATATCTTGGTAGTGAGCTGGCAATAAATCAAAACCGTCTTCAGGCAAAAAGAACTTCCATTCGGCTTCGTAATCATCCTCGGCGTAACGCTTAAGCGTACAAACCGCGTTCAAATCTCGGGTTGCTGCCAAGTCAAAACCGATAAATACGGCCTCGGGTTCTCTATCCGTCAGGCCTACAGCTTCATCCCAATGAGAACGATCAACCCACGCAGTTTCGGCGGAAACGTAGACGTTTAATGTCTTGCAGAGAAACTCATTGAGCGCTGCCGGCTTGATCTTGGCTTCCTCGCATCGAGCAGCAATCGCATCGTGCGAAACCGAGATATTGTGCATGGGGTTTGCTTTGTGCCAGACCGTCGGGTCTCGCCAATCATCGCCAGCATCCAAGGAATACAAAAGCCCAAACCATCGCGGGTTATCGGGAACGTCCTGGTGGAGAATATGCTCCATCACCTGAAGGTCTTCAAAGAACTTCGTGTCGCGGGTAAAGCTGGCCGTGGTTATGTATAGCCTAAGCGGATTCGCTCGCGCTACCATCCCCGAATGCAAAACCTCAATCGTATTCCTGTCGATGATCTGCGAAGCCTCGTCGATAATCGCGCAAGAAGGGTTCAACCCGTCACCCGTACGCTTGGTATCCCTGCTGAGCGCTTTGAACACCGATTGAGAGTCGCCATTCTTTACTATCGTGAACTTGCCGGGGATAAAGAGACCGGAGATTTCTCGCGGGAGGGTTTCGATAAATCCCTTGGCAGTAGTAAAGACGATGCTTGCCTGATCTCGATTAGTAGCGACTGTGTAAACCTCTGCGCCAGCATCGCCAAAAGCAAGCTCGTAAAGAGCAATCAGAGCGGTAAGGGTTGACTTACCAGCCTTGCGCGGGATGTAAACAATCACATCCTGAACCATGCGCTTAGACCGATCCCGCTTAAGACGGAACCCGTAGATCGCGCAGACTATAAGGATCTGAAAGGGCTCAAGATTAACTTGCTGCCCTGCCCACTGACCTTTTACATGCCGGCAAAGACTTGTGAATTGCAGGAAGTGATTGATCTGCGCCGGATCAAATACCCATTCCCACTCTTTATTTTCTAGGTGATTAAGAAACCGCTGGCAAGCAAGCCGCACATTCCTGCAAGCATTAATGTCGCCTTTTGCAACAGCGACAGCGTATTCGATCCCATCTTCTATTCTCATGTTCCGAATTTAGGACCGGACAGGAACTCACCCATCTTGCTGCCATCCTCAAGTTTGTTCGCAGCCAACCTTGAGCGCGGCGTTAAGCCCATCTCGTTCATAAGTTTGACTGCATTCTCCATCGCTTTGTTTGCAAGCGATATGTAAGGATTGGGAGCGTGAGTCTTGCCGCCGTTAGTCTTGACCACCAGCGGATGCTTTGCCTGTTCTTTTCGAGCGTCAATATAAAGCTGCACCTGATCTGCAAGCATCATCAGCGTGTGGCGGTCTTGGTCTGATCCGATCCCGTAGACGGTAAACAGATAGTCAGCAGTCTCACGAACGAATCTTTCTCGACTAAATAAAGTCGGATCGTCCGCCCATTCTGCAAACGGTACGCGGATCTTGATTTTCTCGGGTAACGGTACACCAGTGTTCTCGCCCTTCGTGCCGTGTACCAGATGAACCTCAGGCGGATATTTCCTCTGCATTTTCTAGCCTCGCTTTCTGTCCTGTAAATTCTTCCCATCGCTTAACGATGACATCGCAGTATTTTGGGTCTAGTTCCATCGTTCGACAAGAGCGACCAGTTTTTTCGCAAGCAATTAGCGTTGAACCTGAACCACCAAACAAATCAACCACAACATCTTCTCCCTTACTGCTGTTTAAGATTGCCTCTTCTGGTAAAGCAACTGGTTTTTGAGTTGGGTGAACATAACCAGCTTGTGCATCTCTACCTATTCGCCAAATGGTTGTTTTGGATCTATCTCCGCAATAAAAATGTTTGCCCGAACCTTCTTTCCAGCCGTAAAGAATTGGTTCATGCTGAGCCCTGTAATCTTGCCACCCCATCCCGGCGGATTGTTTAACCCAAATGATTGTTGACGATTTCTTAAATTGTTCAGCAAATGTCTTTTCAAAAGCTAATTTAGGAGCACTTTGACTATCTGGGTGACATACATAAATACAAGACAAGGGTTTCATTATTGCCGAGTAGGTTGCAAAAACATCTCGACAAAATTGCTCGAAATCACCTTCTGACATATTGTCATTTTTGATTGGGCCTAATTTGTTTTTTTCCCCACGACCTTCATAAGCAACATTGTAAGGAGGGTCAGTAAAAACAAGATCCGCTTTCAAGTTATTCATTAACTTATAAGCATCGTCTACGCTCGTACTATCCCCGCACATAAGCCTATGCTTGCCTAGTAGCCAAATATCCCCAGGCTTGGTAATGGGTTCTGGCGGAGGTTCGGGGACAGCATCTTCGTCGGTAAGACCTTCGTTCACAACCTCCGGCCTTAGCGCGTTTCTTTCTTCCTCGCCAAAACCAACCAGATTTAAATCCACGCCCTCGAGCTCCAATTCCTCCAGCTCAAGGTTTAATAGCTCGGCATCCCATCCGGCATTCAGCGCTAGTTTGTTGTCAGCAAGAATCAGCGCTTTCTTTTGAGTCTCGGTAAGGTGAGTTAGTTCTATCACCGGAACTTCTTCCATCCCAAGTTTCCGAGCCGCAGCCAATCTTCCGTGGCCAGCAATCAAACCCTTCTCGCCATCAACCAAGATCGGGTTCGTCCAGCCAAACTCTTTGATCGACGCAGCGATCTGCGCGACCTGCTCGTCTGAATGCGTTCTTGCGTTTCTTGCGTAAGGGGTGAGATCCCCCACGCGAGTCATGACCACGCGGGGAATTCCCTGTTTTTTTAAGCTACCCAATTGGAATAATCCTTTTGCAGAAAGTTAGG
>JACCDP010093746.1_pt1 | contig 37721 bp, 38 predicted proteins | sample 7445841 | NCBI WGS metagenome assembly JACCDP01 (sample SAMN15323441, study PRJNA562643) | freshwater metagenome | isolation source: river surface water | place: USA:Blue River Watershed | collected 2017-08-17 | reverse complement strand
GCTTGCAATTGTAACAGAGATCGCGCAAGTGTTGATTTACCGCTGCCTGATTCACCGACGATGGCCAGCGTCTCACCCTTCTTAATAGATAAACTGACGTTATTGAGCGCTTTAATGGTTCTTGTCTTTTTTACAAAGAATCCGGACGTCTGCGTATAGGTTTTATAAAGACCTTTCGCTTCCAGAAGTATTTCATGTTTATCTATTTTTTTTGCCATGATGTTGAAGGACTTAAATAAACGCGCGGTGTTGAATGGGCTTTAATTGCTTAATGCCTTTGGCATCTGGGACACATTGAAGAAGTGCTTTGGTATAAGCATGCTTTGGTTTTTTTAATACGTCTTTGACGCTTCCCTTTTCAACAATCTGTCCTTGATACATCACAATCACATCATCGGCAATGTCTTCCACCACACCAAAATCATGCGTAATAAAAAGCATCGCCATATGTCTTTTTTCTTTTAAGTTTTTGAGTAACTTTAAGATTTGCGCTTGCACTGTGACGTCCAGTGCAGTGGTCGGTTCATCTGCAATTAAAATAGACGGTTCACACGCGATACTCATCGCAATCATGATGCGTTGCCTTTGACCACCTGAAAGCTCGTCTGGATAACTAGAAACCCGATCCTCTGGTATACCGACTTCTTTTAAAAGGGACGCCACTTTTTTATCTAAACTCTTCTTATCTAAATCCAAATGTACCTTCAATGCTTCTTTAAGTTGATCGCCAATAGAGATGACAGGATTTAAGGATGTCATGGGCTCTTGAAAAATCATCGCCATGGATTTACCACGGTATTCGCGCATCGCCACATTGGATAGATGAGAAATATTTTGACTCTCAAACACAATGTCACCTGTTTGTTTTAATTGAGAAGACAAAAGCTTCATGATGGAAAGTGCGGTGAGACTTTTACCGCTGCCTGATTCACCCACAATACAGGTGGTGCGGCCAGGATATAAATCAAATGAAATATCGTTGACCAAATGACGATGCGGTTCATTGATGGGTGATACTTTTAAATGCTTCACCTCTAAAATTTTTTTCATGATGGTTGTTTCAAAAAGAATGTAGCTAATTCATCCAATTTAATTTTTGTCTGTACATTCTCAACTCTTAATGATTTAACTTGTGCAACACCCTCTTTCATTTCATCATCACCTAAGATGACCGCAAATGTGGCACCACTTTTATCCGCACGTTTCATTTGCGATTTAAAGCTACTGCCGCCTGAATTTAAAACGACTTTCAATCCATGAGATCTTAAGTTTTCAGATAACTTTAGCGCGTACTTTTCAGCAGCATCGCCTAAGTTTACGAGATAAATATTGGGTTCGTTTTGGAGAACCAACCCCATCTCTTCTAAAAGTAAAATGATGCGTTCGAGTCCAATCCCAAAGCCACAAGCAGGCGTTTTTTCACCTCCTAAACGCTCAATCAAATAATCATAACGACCGCCACCCGCAATCGTACCTTGACTACCTAATCGATTCGTCACCCATTCATACACAGTTCGATTGTAATAATCAAGACCACGGACCAATCGATGATTAAGTTTGAAAGGAATACCTGCTTCTTTTAAGTATCCGCATACAGCCTCAAAATGCGCTTTGGCTTCACTATTTAAGTAGTCGGATAGTTTTGGAGCTCCTTCAATCATCTGTTGCATGGCCGGATTTTTACTATCCAAAATCCGCAATGGATTCTGATGGAGTCGTCGTTTAGCGTCTTCATCTAAAATGTCTTGATGGCTCTCAAAATAACGAATGAGTTCAGTTCTATATTTCAATCGATCATCAGGGTCGCCTATCGAATTAATATGCAATTCCACATCTTTTATATCAAGTACTTTCCAGAGCCTTGCCAATAATAAGATTTGCTCTGCATCGACATTGGCATCAGTAAAGCCAAACGCTTCCACACCCACTTGATTAAATTGGCGCTGCCTACCCTTTTGCACATTCTCATGCCTAAACATAGGTCCCTGATACCACAAACGAATGGGACCGTTGTAGGTAAGATTATGTTCAATGACGGCTCTCACACATCCGGCAGTGCCTTCAGGACGAAGGGTTAATTGATCTTCATTTAAGGGATCTATCCATGAATACATTTCTTTTTCAACGATGTCGGTATGAGTGCCGACACTATCGATAAAGAGTGATGTGGGTTCCACAATAGGCAGGTTAATTTTTTCATAGGCATAAAGATTTAAAACTTCGCGTATCTTGTCTTCGACAAAATGCCAAAGCGGCGTCTTATCGGGTAAGACATCATAGAAACCTTTAATGCTTTGTAATTTTTTGCTCATCACCGTTATTTTAACTTTGAATAGTGCGATTCCACATAGTTCATGACGATTGCTTTAAATTCATTCGCAATAGTGTCACCCTTTAAGGTGACGGTCTTTTCGCCATCGACAAATACGGGGGCTACAGGAATCTCTCCTGTACCGGGAAGACTAATCCCAATATTAGCGAGCTTAGATTCTCCAGGGCCATTCACCACACAACCCATCACGGCAACCGACATGTCCTCTACACCCGGATACTTATCTTTCCATTGCGGCATCGATTCGCGTAAAAAGGTTTGAATCTCGAGTGCTAATTCCTGAAAATAAGTGGAAGTCGTTCGACCGCATCCAGGGCATGCAGTAACTAGAGGTGTAAAAGAACGAATGCTCATGGTTTGTAAAATCTCTTGAGCGACCATCACTTCTTTAGTTCGAGGTTCATTTGATGTGGGGGTAAGTGATACACGAATCGTATCCCCTATGCCCTGTTGTAAAAGAATAGCGAGTGCCGCGGTCGATGCCACAATACCCTTCGATTCCATACCAGCTTCCGTTAAACCAAGGTGGAGTGGATATGAAGTTCTTGAGGCTAACTCTTGATAAATAAGGATTAAATCTTGAACGTGGCTTACCTTGCACGAGATGATAATCTTATTTTTTGGGAGTCCCCAAGAGACTGCTTGCTCAGCTGATTCTAACGCAGACTGAATTAAAGCTTCTCGCATCAATGCCTCGGATGACAATGGATTTTTGAGTGTTGCATTCTCATCCATCATGGAGGCTAACTTCGCCTGATCTAAACTTCCCCAATTAACTCCGATACGCACGGGCTTGTTATACGTTTTAGCAATCTCAATCATAGCTTCAAACTGTTCATCACGACGACTACCCTTACCTACATTACCCGGATTGATGCGGTACTTAGCGAGTAATTTCGCGCACTCAGGGTAAGCTTGAAGTAACTTATGCCCATTGAAATGAAAATCGCCTACGATCGGCACAAAACAATTGCGTTTTTGTAAAGCTTCAATGATCTTTGGAATAGCGTCTGCTGACGCTTCATTATTCACTGTGACACGAACAATTTCGGAACCAGCCTTCCATAACTCAAAAACCTGCTGTGTCGTTTTTGCAACATCTGCCGTATCGGTATTGGTCATGGATTGGACCACAACAGGTGCGCCTCCACCCACAGGGACAGATCCCACCATGACTTGATTTGTAAGGGATTTTTTCATAATGAAAGTTACTTAAAAAGCTTCAACTGATTTTTTTGTCGTAAATAACTGAGGTGTAACCCTAGGAAAAATAATGCCAGTAAAGCATTCTCATGATGGAAGGTGGTGTTCACTAAACCTATACCAAAAATGGTCGTCCATGCTGAAAATGAGCCCATGATAAAGAGCATCGCTTTTGAATCTTTATTAAATTTTTTATAAGAATTAATCAATGTAATCAACCATATAAGCATGAAACTTAAAAATGTTATGAAGCCTAAAATACCTCGATCAACCAAATTGGATAGATAGATATTATGTGGGTGTCCCCATTGCAAAGCAAAATCATCCTCATTAAATGTTTCGCCTCTGGATTCAACAGAAGATTTGAGTTGGTCTATATTAATTTGCTTCCAGTTTCCCCCGCCAATGCCAAAAATAGGATTTAATCTTGCTACTTCTAAAGCTGAACGCCACACTTTATCTCGCTCTGAAAGAACGTTATGGTTATTTTGATTAACGACTTGTTTTTCAACAACTGGAACAGGCGTTATAAAAGTGATATAGACCAATAAAATTGTGAGTAAAGTCAATAACAACGTTTTAATTTTAGTTGCTAATCTGCTTAATAAAATAACTGCAAACGCCAACAAAAATATAACCCCAAAAGCGCCGCGACTTTGGCTAATAATCACGGCACTTAAAAACAAAATAAAAAGAAGGGTAGCTTTAAAGACATGCTTATTTTTATGGGCTTGCAACTGTTTTATGAGAAGCGCGAGCGATGCACCAGCCATCATACATAGATATATGGCTGAATGATTGACGTGGCCTACAGAGTGAAGCTGCAAACTGTCTTTTGTAAATAAAATCAGAAGCTGCATTAATCCCCATACCAATGGCGGAAGTGTCATGAGGATAGCAAAAATAAATAAGTATTTTTTTTCGTCAAAATTGTAATCGGATCTAAAAAGTGTCCAGCCGAAAGTAATCCAAAGTAACATGCCTCTAAATCCTTTCCATTCAGATCCTCCCGGCATGAATGGAAATAATGCACTCAAGAATGAAGAACAAATGAGAAATAAAAATACCCAATCCCAAATAGTCCATTTAAATGAAGGCGCTTGTGATTGACGGTATAAAGCAGTAATCAAATAGCCTGCAAGAAATATATTTTTAGGGGCTTCAAGGCTTGGTAAAAATGCTAAAAAAAGGCTTAAGAAAGCGAGCTCTAAAAATTTCAATTTATTTTTAAAGTAGATTTTCTTGAGTGAAGCTAATGAAAAAGTTGACATAAAAATATTTTCTCTAAGAGGTTACTTGAATTCTCTTTAAACTTCGTTTTGTTTTGTCACTCACCTGTCCTGCAAGCTGCCCACATGCAGCGTCAATATCGTCCCCACGCGTTTTTCTTACTGTGACAATGTAGTCTTGATTCATCAGGACTTCTTTAAAACGTTTTATTTGATCACTTGATGAACATTTATATCCGCTATTTGGAAACGGATTAAATGGAATTAAATTAAATTTACATGGCACATCTTTTACGATGTTGAGCAAGGCTTTTGCATCCTCGATCGAATCATTAATGCCATCTAACATGACATATTCGAACGTCACAAAATCACGCGGTGCTTTTTCTAAATAACGCTGACACCCTGCCATCAATTCTTTAATAGGAAATTTTTTATTGATGGGCACTATTTCATCCCTCAATTTATCATTCGACGCATGAAGGGAAACGGCTAGCGCTACTGGACAATCTTCTTTTAAGCGATCCATCGCGTTGACGAGTCCACTGGTGGATAACGTCACACGACGGCGACTTAAGCCATACGCCCTGTCATCTAACATGAGCTTCATAGCACTCACGACATTATCGTAATTAGCTAAGGGTTCGCCCATCCCCATCATCACGACATTACTGATAATGCGTTCTGAATGAGGTAACACGTTATAACCTTCTTGTTGACGAATATGAAAATTAGCTAACCAAAGTTGGCCAATAATTTCAGCGGTGGATAAATTACGATTAAATCCTTGTCGGCCGGTCGAACAGAATGTGCATTCCAGCGCACATCCCACCTGAGAAGAGATGCATAATGTCCCCCTATCGTCTTCTGGAATGAATACGGTTTCAATCCCGTTATTACCACCCACATCAAATAGCCATTTACGTGTGCCATCATCTGATATTGCATCACTCATAACTGAGGGTAATTGGATGGTCGCTTGCTCTTTTAATACATCACGAAATACTTTAGAAATATCCGTCATCTCATTGAAATTAATGAGATTTTCTTTATAAATCCAATGCATGAGCTGCTTCGCTCGATAAGGCTTTTCACCGAACGTTTCGATATATGAAACGAGGTGCTCGTAGTCCAAATCGAGCAAGTTAGTCATCTAAAAAATTAACCGAAGAAGTATTTAATTTCGATTTTGGCATTCTCTAATGAATCAGAACCATGCACAGCATTCGCATCAATGCTCTCAGCAAAGTCAGCACGAATCGTTCCAGGAGCTGCTTCTTTAGGGTTGGTCGCACCCATTAAATCTCGATGTTTTAAAACAGCATTCTCGCCTTCTAAAGCCTGAATCATGACAGGGCCTGAAATCATAAAACTCACTAAATCTTTAAAGAAAGGGCGATCTTTATGCACCGCATAAAAGCCTTCAGCTTCTTGTTGCGTTAAATGTGTCATTTTAGCTTTGATAATTTTTAAACCGGCAGCTTCAAAACGTGAGTAGATTTGGCCAATAACATTTTTTTTTACTGCGTCAGGTTTGATAATAGATAAGGTTTGTTCGATTGCCATTCTTTAATACTCCTAGTTGAGATTTAACACCATTGAAAAGACTGATAAAATAACATTTTTAGAGGTTTTAATAAAGAACAAAGCTTAATGCAGCACACCTATTTAACCACCGCGATGTATCATTTTGTGAGTCTTCCTCACTTTAAAACCTTACGTGAACCGCTTTTAGAGTTTTGTATTTCACGTGAAATTAAAGGCACTATTCTTTTAGCCGATGAAGGCATTAATGGTACCGTCGCAGGCTCTGAAAAATCCATTCTAGAACTTCTTGATTATCTTAAAAATGATCCACTCTTTGAAGGTAACTTTAAAGTTTTAGGCCATAAAGAATCCTGGTCGGATAAACACCCCTTCTATCGCATGAAGGTAAAACTTAAAAAAGAAATTGTGACGCTTGGTGTTCCTGGTGTATCGCCCACTAAAGTGGTGGGTAAATATGTGAAACCTCAAGATTGGAATGCCATCATAACTGACCCTGAAGTGGTGTTAATCGATACACGTAACGACTACGAATACGCTATTGGCACTTTTAAAAATGCAGTGAATCCAAAAACCAATACCTTCCGTGAATTCCCTGAATATGTGAAAACGCATTTTGATCCGAAGAAGCATAAAAAAGTCGCTATGTTTTGTACCGGCGGCATTCGCTGTGAAAAAGCATCATCCTTCATGATGAGTGAAGGCTTTGATGAGGTTTATCACCTAGAAGGTGGCATCCTCAAATACTTAGAAGAAGTGCCTCCAGAGAAAAGTCTATGGCAAGGTGAATGCTTTGTATTTGATCAGCGTGTTGCGATAAAACATGGATTGGAAGTTGGTGATTACGATCAGTGCTATGCCTGCCGCTACCCCCTATCTCAAGACGATATGAAAAGTGAAAAATTTACTCCGGGGATTTCATGCCCGCGTTGTTTTGACACACACACGCCTGAAAAAATTAAAAGTCTTACTGAAAGGCAAAAGCAAATTATTATTTCTAAAAGTAAAGGTATTGGCCATATTGGCCAAAAATTAAAATAAATGTTAGCAATTTTGTTTTAACTCTACATCTTATGCCTAGCCTGCATTGATTGAAAGAATGAGCTCAATAGAAATGAAAAAAAAAAATTGTCATTTATAGTTAACGAAAGTATTTTTGTATATTCCAAAAAAAATAAACTTAATTAATCCGTTATTATCAATAAAGTGACCTCCAAAATTAATACTAAAATTTCAATAATTACCCCAACTTATAACAGCGCTAATAACATAATAAATTTACTTAAGTCGCTATCTTCTCAGCGACACAGTAATTTCGAGCATATTATTATTGATGGTGGCTCAAGCGATGGCACATTGGATATTATAAAAAATTGGAAAGCTCATAGAGTTATAGTTAATTCATCTCCGGATAATGGCATTTATGATGCTATGAATAAAGGGCTTTCAATTGCCAGCGGAGAATTTGTTGGTTTCCTAAACTCAGATGATTTTTTTTCATCAGAAAATTCTTTGGCCACTATTGTTGAATTTTTAAAAAAATCCAAGGCTGATTTATGTTTCGGTGACCTATACTATGTTGACGCTAAAAATAGCTCTAAAATTATAAGGCGTTGGAAAACAGGGCAATTTAAGTTTGAAAAATTTAGTTCAGGCTGGCTAGCACCTCATCCTACATTTTACTTGAGAAATAAGTTAATTAAGAAACATGGTGGTTTCGACTTAGCATATCGTCTGGCGTCTGATGTTGACTTTATAATAAGATACTTATCGATAAACAATATAAAGTATGTTTACATACCGTATGTTCTAGTTAAGATGAAAAATGGCGGTGTTAGCAATAGAAGTTTTACAAATAGAATAGTTCAAAATATAGAAATTAGTAAAATTTTTAAAAAAAATAATATAAAAGTAATTTTTTTAATTTATATGATCAAAAAAATTATATCTCGTTTAAAACAATTTTATGCAAGCGATTCAAATTTCAAAATTTCGTAAGCTTACACATTGTGCAAATCTAAAATTATGAATAATTTTAGTGGTAACTGAACTATTTATACCTCTATTTTTCAGTAAATTATCTTTGATTGATAACCATGAGATTATAAGCTTTTTAAATTCGTACGAAATTAATGGTATTCATGGAGTATGAATCAACTTTTCACTGTTGCTGTATGGGAGTCAATATAGCCCAAATTCCCAGTGATAAAAATTGTCATATAAAAAAAATGCTCATGATGGCTTTTAAATTATTTTGTATATTTTTGATACTTAGGGATTTTGAAATAAATAACTGTATATAAGAATAAGAAAAAAACTATAGCAGTCCAAATAAAAAGAGGCTTGTTGTAACCCCAAGAAATTGTAACCAAAGGAAAAAGCCATAGACAACTCAATACTGGAGCTACAAGTGAATTTGCTATTTTTCTATAAGCAGGGTGCGGTCTAAAAAAATAGAAAATTTTAAGATGTAAATGATCTGTATCAGCATGAAAAATAGAGGTGCCGTTGAATATACGTCGAAATGTACTGAAGACGACTTCAGTTGCAGGGTAAATAAGAATTAGAGCTGCTCCCCAAGGTGAAATTTCAGGATGACGGCCAAAGAATATTATATTAAGCGCACTCACAATAAAACCTAAACCGTAAGCACCGAGGTCTCCCAAAAAAATCTTGCCATAAGGATAATTTATAATTATGAAGGGGACTAAGATTAGAATCAGACTGAAGATTGTCGACAGCATAACAACATCATAGGTTCTATAACTTAAGAATAAAAGCGAAAATAATATAGATAATGTTACAGCTCCGCACAAGCCATTCACACCATCGATCAAATTCATCCCGTTAGCAATTCCTGTGATACTTAAAATATAAAAAAACCCAACTCCGCCTTGCAATATTAAAAGCTTGCCTAACAAAGGTACATCTGTCAAATTAGGGAATGGACCGGTAAATTTAACTCTAAATAACCAAGCTGCGAAAAGGAGTGAAATTAATCGCACTGCAGGCTCTACATTATGGAAAAGATCCTCTTTGAGTCCAATAATGATGATTGGGATAAGACATGTAAGAATGAGTTTTAAAAAAATAATGTTTTCATTAGCACCACAATAAGCGACTAAAGATACAAGGGATAAAATAAAAATAATTCCACCTAACCTTGGGGTTTCATTCAAATGAATACGTTGAATAGCCTTGTAACTTTTAAGACCTAATTTTCGATAAATCTTTTTATGCCAAAGATACGCAATTAAAAAATTTAAGGTTAATGACATTGCCATAAAAATTAAACTTCGAGAATCAAACCACTGAATACTATTAAAATTCATATAATAATATTATCTAAAAATTATCTATCATTTACAACGAAATAATAACTTTAATTAAAAACTTTTCCTAAAAGCTACTTAAATGCTAATCAATCTAGCAACTTTGAGCCATTTTGAAGCTGAAGGAGTATTGCAACAGAAACTCCTCAATAGAGACGGCTATTTTCATGCTTAAATTAAAACATACATTATATTTGAAGTTTTATTTTGCTCTTTTACTGCTAACCTCAAGATTCAAAATCAATCCTAAAAATAAAAAAAATGTAATGCTGTTTAAAAAATTTCCATAATAAAAGATGTGTGAAAAACTTCCTATTAAAAAAGCTTTTATGCAAATCTCTGTATTTTTTTCATAACGACTAGAAATTTTCAAAAACTTAAATCCTGTTAATAAGAGCAAACCAATAAATAATATTAAGGCAAAAAGCCCTCCAGCATAATAAATCTGAGCCAACCAAAAATGGGAACCATTGATGACTTTATCGGACCCATAATTAATTAGATTAAGACTGCCGTGAGAAAGTGACTCATGAATATTGGCTAATCTTTCAGAAAAAGAAACATCTATAATCCTATAAGGACTGTTTAGCAAGAAACAATCAAGAGCATTTTTAAATTGATGAAAAATTCTTTTAATATACTCGAGTCTCAATGGCGTCATTAATAAAGCAATATATAGTATTAAAGGATAAATTAAATATCCATAAAAGTTGACTAATTTATTTTTTGAAAAAATAAAAGTCAACAAAGCTGTTATCAAAAGACTATTAATAATAACTCCTCTTGAATTAAGTATAGAAATGCTTATGGCTATTGCTAATAAAAACATAAGCATTATTAAATGAATTAAGTATTTTTTGGAGGAAAAGAAATAAAATCGATTTAAATAATCAGGCAACAAAAGCAATGAAAGCCCAGGAAGCAGTTCAAAATAATTTACAACATAAAGGTATAAAGCTCTGTCTCCAAGTTGAGGTGTTAGGGCTAAATTATGTCCATTGTATAAAATATATAAAAGAAAAAGGAATAGCTTAATTATAAGAATACAGAGAAGAAAATAGAAAAATTTTCTTAAAAATTCAAAACTGAATGAGATTAAAATGCCAAATAAATAAGGGGTTAAAATTGCCGATAATATAATATGTGCATTATTAAGGCTGATATTTTTGAAAAACAACACTAACAAAAAACTAATTAATAGAAAATTAGAGAAATAATTTTCTTTCTTTATCAAGAAAAATATTTTTCTCTCTCTAGCCATCTCTACAATCGCAATAATAAAAATAATGGCCGCTAATTTACTATAAAGTGAAATCCCTGTTAGTTTCTTTAATACATCATAAAAAGGAGAAAAAGAGACGGTGATTGCAATTATTAAAGCAATAAGAATGTAATTAATCCTCGCAAATAGATAAGCGCTTGGGCTCCTCAACAATTTTCTAATGCGACTTACAATCAAAATAAGCATCCTAAAATCTTAAAGAGTTGACTTTCAAAATCTGCGTCATCATATTGCCGAGATAATTTTAGACCGTTACTTTTTAATTTTTTACATAAGCGATCATTAAGCCAAATTTTTGAAATTGATTTGGAGATGCTTTGAACAGAGTTAGGGTCAAAGAACATCGCAGCATTTCCAAGCTGCTCCGGCATGCCGTAAATGTTCGATACTAGCACTGGGCAGCCAACAGCTATTGCCTCTAAAGGGGGAATATTAGTCGGCCCAAAAAAAGTAGGCATTATCAATGCTCTAGCGCGCTCGTAAAAACCTCGCATATCTGAATCTGGAACATATCCAACGAAATAAACTCTGTCAGAAATGTTTAGCTTTTTAACATAAGCAACAAGATTGGGGTATTCATGATGAAAGGAGCCACTAAGAACGAGAGAAATATCTTTATACTTTGGGGATAAGTCTTTGATTGCTTCTAAAAGTCTTTTGTGATTTTTATGCTCCCAAAACTGCGCAGGATAAAATAAAAACTTCTTAGGAAGTTGATAGTGCAAATCAAAGTCTTTTCTGACATGACAATCTTTTATATAACTAGGGCAAATGTAGGGCAATGGAAATATAGTTCGGCCTGAAACATTGTAACTCTCTTCAACATGACGTTTCCCGACTTTCGAATCAACTAGGACGGCGCTGCACATACTAGCAATATTCTTAAACCTACACTCCCTAGCGAAATATCTGAATTTTGATTTAACTTCAGGAAAGAAAGGCTCGTATCTATGCATTAAGTCATGAATAGTACCAATAGATTTCACTGGGAGTTGATACGAAATAGAATCTTGAGAAGGAAAAATCCAGCAATCACAATTTAGCGCCAATAGATCTCTTACTAACGGATTAAAAAACCTACCTATTTTTTTACTAACTAATGCAGGAATATGAAAAAACATTTGAAGATCAGCTAAAAAAATTCCTGGCTTCATACTAGATAAACAAATTCCATCAAACCCGATAGATTTTAGAATCTTTTTCCAGCTAGGATCTTTATAAACAATTAAAATTTGATATTTTTTCGGGTCTGCTTTTGATAGTGCAACTAATAATGATTGCGCATACTGAAACATCCCGCCTGAAGAAGGGTTAACACTCAGAAAAATTCCCAACCTAATTACCATTTATTTTTTACACGCAACTACACACACACTCCATGACTCAAGCGATGCTGGCATTCCAGTCATCCACTCCTCCGAGCTAATAATATCAAATCCAACCGAACTCAAAAGCTTTCTTAATTCGGTCATAAATAAATATCGCATTTTATGAGTTTCTTCTATTAACGTTATATTTTTTTTATTTTTATTACGTATATACATTGAATAATTAACATCAACAACATTTACATCATCATGCACTATTGGAGTTGCTATACGAGTAACCTTAACGCTATCATTCTCAAGATTTTTTACACGAACCTCTGGCCTGCTAGAAAGTACTGCAGGGCCATACCAAAAATCAAATATAAATAGCCCACCTTTTTCTAGGTGATTAAAAGCAGTATTGATCATACTAAGTAAATCATTATCTGTTATTTGGTAACTTATAACGTGAAATAAAGAAATAACAGCATCGAATTTTTTATTTGTTCTATAAGTTCGCGCATCTCCAAGCTCAAAACTTACACTTCCCGAAAGAAAACTTGCTTTCCTAGCTCTCTTGGAAGCAATTTTCAACATATCAATACTTAAGTCAACACCGAAAATATTAAAGCCTTCAGAGGCCATTAAACAAGCGTGAATTCCTGTTCCACAGCCCAATTCAAGAATTGAGTTAACGCTTTTAGAAGCATTAGTATTGATAAGTTTTTTTATATATGCAACTTCTGAAAAATAGTCCTTATCGGCATACAATAAATCATAGTACTCAGAATATTCATCGAAATTAATGCTCATCCAAGGACCTCTCGAATTTTTTCTGCAACAAAATTAATTTGATCATCTGTGAGAGCCATTCCGCTTGGAATATAAAAACCTCGTCTAGCAAGATTAGATGCCACAGGACATTGAACTCCATTAAAAAGCCCTTTCTTAAGGAACACGGGTTGTTCATGCATCGGCCAAAAAAATGGTCTTGTACCCACACCTTTTTTTGCTAGCATTCTCATGACATCTTTGGCATCAAAATTTTTAGACTCATTCAAAACAATTCCATAAACCCAATATATATTTTTAGCATAATTAGTAAAATTAAGTGGCAATTGAATGCCAGGAATGTCTTTCAATAAACTATTATATTTATCACCCATCGATCTTTTTTTTTGGATAAAAAAAGATAATCTTTCCAGCTGTGCAACGCCTAAGGCAGCTTGTAAATTTGTCATGCGCATATTCCAACCTAGCTCTTCATGAACAAATCTCTGTTCCTTTAGAAAGCAGAGATTACGTAATCCTCTGCACTTATCTGCAAGCTCATTTGAATTGGTAACAATCATGCCGCCTTCGCCTGTCGTTATATGCTTATTTGGATAAAAACTAAATATACTAATATCCCCAAAGCTACCACAAGGTCGCCCTTTATATGTTTGACCATGCATTTCTGCAGCATCTTCAATAATTTTTAAGCTGTATTTTTTTGCTAAGTCTAAAATTGGATCTAAATCACAAGGTAACCCATAGATATGAACAATCATCATTGCCTTTGTACGGGAAGTTATTTTTGATTCTATTTCATTTACATCAATATTCCAGGTTAAAGGGTCTGAGTCTATTAAAACAGGAATCGCACCAACCCTTACAAGTGCAGACGCACAAGAAATTATTGTAAATGATGGCATGATAACCTCATCACCTTCGCCCAAACCTAAAGCAACAACTGCAGCTTCTAGAGCTAATGATCCGTTGGCTACTGCAATCCCAAACTCTCGGCCAACTAGAGAAGAAAATTCGTCCTCAAAGCGTTTTATATAAGGGCCTTCAGATGATATCCAACCCGTGTCAATACAATCTATTAAATACTTCTTTTCGTTACCATCAAGCAAAGGTTCATTAACCGGGATCATTTTGCCCTTTCAAAATAAGCTTACTTTTGGAGACAGGAATAAATCTCTTCTTGTCATTTTCTCCAGCATAAGGCCCCTGTTTAACTTCGATAATTTCAGACTCCTCTAAAATCTCGAATCCATGACCACCAAATGCTAACAAAATAACGTCACCTTTATTTAATACCCTACTTTCAAGATATTTTTTATTATCATTATAAAAATCAACTCGCACTTTACCTGATTTTATAAATAAAACTTCTTTAGTGAATTCGACTTCTCTAGGAACTGGATTATGTATATGCGGAGAAATTACATAACCGGTTGGTCGCTTCATATAAGCTAACTGCTGAGAAAAATCGTTTGGCGTAAAAAAACTAATACCCTCAGAGCTGTAGGATGATCTAAGAATGATTGCTAGTGTAATATCTAAATCTTTTATGTGCTCTATCATTTTTTTTTCATTTTAAAATGGCTCTGATTTTTTTACTCAAGTATTTTAAACAAGAATATAAAATAAACTTCCTATAAAACCAGGAAATTTTCTTCTTTATTAAAATATTTTCTGTTACATCAGTAAGCCTAAGATTTATTTTTCTATCAGAAGTTTTTCCTTTAAAAAATCCCGAAGGAGAACAGTGTGTTCCGCTTCCATCTATGCCTATATTTTCAACCAAACTAACCCCGGGATAAAGAGTATACTGTCCAGCCAAAAAAGCGCTGGCATACCATCTTATAGCCCATGAATCAATTTTACCTTCCACCTGATGCCTCAACATGCGCCTATACGGATAAGATCCATTAAAATCAAATTTATAAGTAAGGTGTTTTTGTTTAATTTCTCTCAATAATTTAGAGCCATCAGGCTCAAAATTCTTCCATGCGCGATCCCACGTCGCCCAACCCCAACAATCGGCACCTCTTAAAAAAAAGGTCTCAGGCAAAGCTGTTTTCAGTGGTAATGTATATCCATGAATACATGCCACCTTATCGTTATCTTTATATAGCAATAACGCATCATTCATGTATTCCAAAAAATAGGGTGAAACTACCAAGTCATCTTCTAAGACAATAACTTTACCTCTCTTATTAACTATGTCAGAAACACCAGTTATAATCGAATTTGCTAAGCCGAAATTTGAATCACGCTCAATGATTGAAATGGATTTAAAACCCTTTATAGTTCGAATATATTTTCTTACGTGGTCAACTAAATCTTTATCATCTGCATTTTTTGCGGCATCAGAAAATATATAAATATCGGTATTTATTGCGCCGTGATTCTTTGCTAAGGCTTGAAAAGCAAGTTTTGTATGTTCAGTCCTTTTGTAAGCAAAAAAGGCAATCGGCGCCCATTCCGAATCAGATTTCAATCCAATCCTCCTTTACTTAAAGTATAAAAGAAAAAAAATTATCTAACGAACCAGCTTTTTTAAACTAAAAAGTTTCCAAAGAGTTTTCCAAAAAAAAATTGGTAACTTGAGGTTCCATAACTTTATCCAAAATCCAAAATTGTATCTTTTCAAAGCACTCAGAAATTCTTTTGATAAATTCTGACTCAAGCTAATCTCGAATCTTCTCAACAACAAAAGTGTGTAAAGGAATTCTTTAGTATGTTGGCTAAATTGCTTTTGTATGAAATTCAAATCAGTCAATTTATTGGTCATATAAAATCTATCGAGCATAACAAAGTAACCAATGATAATTGAAACATACTTTGAAGGATTTTTTTGCCAGCCATCAATTGGCAATAAGCCTATGACAAATTCACCACTATGATAACACCACTTTATATTACTAGAAGATTCAAGAAATACACCCACCTGACAATAAGAAGTACCAAAATATTTTTGAACATCAGCCGCATTCCACAAACACTTACGAATTAAATATTTTGGAAGAAAAGTCGGCAGTTCTCCGCCAGACATTTGCAAAAAAGAGTTAATTCCCACTCCATAAAGATTATTTGAGCCAAGTTTTTGGCTGCTTAGGTCGTAACTCTCAAAGCCTTCAATAACGCTCTTATGATTTAGATAAATAAAATCAACATCAGGGTTTTGAATTAGGGTATCAAGTATTGAATCAACCCCATTCGAAAGAATTATATCGTCTTGCCCACAAAACCAGACATAATCGCCAGTAGCATATTCCACAGTTTTGGCAAAATTTCTATCCATTCCTAGATTTCTAGTGTTTCTGTAGCATTTCAATCTTGTGTCAGATTTTAGCTTGGAGAGCAAAGACCATGTTTCATCATTTGAACAGTCATCAACAATAATAACTTCAAAATCCCTTCTCGAAGAAGCGAGCACATATTTTAATAATTTAAGCAATCTTGCATTACCATTGTATGAGGGTATGCATATGCTAACAATGGGATTCGACATATCTTTTCTTTATAAACTTCCAGCCACAAATTACCATTTTATACAAAAACATAAGAAACATGAGATTATTAAGGCGATTTACTAAATTCTTAATTAATGATTCGTTTTTTAAAAGTAGCTATAGTAAAATCCAAAAGAGCATCCAAGTTTCTTACCGGCTAAGGAGTTGTAAGCTAAAGAAGCATACAGCTATATGATAGTAAAAAAATGAGATAAAAACAGGAAATGAGCATAGAAAAATATACCACTGCAGAATCATTTAAAAAATATGGCTTAATAGTCATTGAAAATGTTTTGTCTAAATCAGAAGTTGAGAGCGCCAGGGCTTTAATAATACGAAAAGTTAGATTAATGAATGATGCCCAGCGTTTCATTTCTATCCGAGAATTTTGTGAAGATAGCGAGCTTCTTAATTTCCTAATTAAAATACAATTCAACAAAAAAATTACATCCAAACTAAAAGAAGTTATCGGTGAAAATTTGCACTACGTTAATGATGTTGATCTTCAATGCAATATGTTTGGTGTAAGCGGCAAAGCGTCAGGTTATCACCGTGATTGCGGTTCAGAGCAGGGATATACGCAGAACAAATATCTATTCAGCAAAGATTATTGTCTGGGTAAGGTTGGGCTTTATCTGCAAGATAATACATATGAATTAGGAGGGGGAATTGACTTAATCACAAAAAGCCAAAAAGATTTTAAATTTTTTAAAGGGAATTCCCTTTTTCAACTTGGCTATCTAAATCTTATCCAAAAAGTAAGGTTTTTTATTTTAAAATTTACTGGCAATAATAAACTTTTTCCAATTAAGGCTGGCTCTGCCGTTTTTTTTGACTCAAGACTAATTCACCGCAGCAGCCCACCTCACTCAATAAGATTAAATGAAAAAGAATGCAATGCTGGTAGAGTTGATTTCGAAACACTGCCAGAGAATTATTCAAAATTTGCCTTGTATTGGCAGGCCGGCTCAAAAAAGAATTGTCATGAGTATTTAACTAATATTATGAAAAGAGCGGTTGTTGAGGAATTTATAGGTGACGGCCGAAAGTTAAATGAATTATTATTCACAGAAATTCTTTCTTACTCTTTCCCTGATGACTATCCAAATGAATATAAAAAACAAGCTCGATTAAATAATTTAAATATATACTCATTTCCAAAACAAAATTCAAGCATTTGGAAACTTGCATTTCAGTTATATAAAAAATAGGGGCATTAATCACAATGAATAAAAACTGCTTCATGCATTATAAGTCAAGGTCAAATTGCCCATTAATTAAGATTTATGAATTTCCAAAAGCAGAATCAAGCTTTGATAAGTTATTCGAGTTTAAAATTGTCCAAAGATGTGAGAATTGCGATGCAGTTTTTGTAGATGATATTCATCAAAAAGATTTAGATGATTTCTACTCTGATATCTATTCGAAACAAGATTATTTATCAGAACTGAAAGGGTTAAGAAAAAATAAATTAATACAATTTAACAATAGATTCTTTTCACAAGTTATATATTTTTTACAATTCTCTAGGCTGTTTCAGGATATCTTTGTATTGGAAATCGGACCGAACAATCAAGGAATTCTTCCAACCCTAAAATTATTCCAAAAAAAAATCAACTATTTTTATTTTGACCAAAACAAAAGCCCTATAATTGAAGGGTACGGCGGAGTACATTTAGGCAAATACTATGAGCCGGGACGAACTAAGCTCCCTAAAATTGATCTAGTTTGGATGAGCCATTCTTTAGAGCATATTTGCCCAGATAAACTTAATAAAACACTCGCAGACCTTAAATCTAGTTTAAATGAAGGCGGGATGATTTTTATTGAGGTCCCGAAAGAGCATGAAAATAGCTTTTATCATGTTCCACATACAATTTATTTTACAAGAAAATTCTTTGATACATTGGCAAATAAAAATGGTTTTTCAATATTAAGCTACAACGAAATTAACACCGAAAAATTTAAAAATATAAAAAATTACCCTCCTAATTTTAAACAAAAAAAAATAAGCCATTTCTTTTATTCGCTACAGAAATTTGTTCCTGATTTTATTTCTTGGATCCCAATTGCTTTATTCAAAGCATTAATATACAAAAAATTAATTTCAAACGGTCCTTCTTATTTAAAATTTGATATTATTAGAGTGACACTAAAAAAATAAATTTTTAGATTTTAAATTAACAATCAAAGATTTAATTATTGCCTTTAGTTGTGGGCTAAACATTAAAAGATTGCTAAATATTTTTTTTATCTTTTCTTTTAGTAATACTCCCGCTACTTCTGACCATTGCAAGGACATTGCCTTGAAATTTAGAGAGGAAAGTTCTTCTTCTGACAGTGAAGACTTCTTGCAAAAAACTACGTATTGATAAACATAAGAGTGGGGGTTTTCAAGTATAGTATTTCGCACCTCTGGGATACCATCAAAAACATCGTCATTTAATAATGATACTTTCGTTTTGACTTTTACTGCCTCTAATTTAGCAAGCGATAAAAACTTAGCTATGCTCTTCCATGTAAAAAATTTAACATGGGTCTCATCTAAAATACCTGTCTTAGCATAGTCAAAATTATCCTTTAAAATCCCAGCTTTAATATTTCCAAAGCCGATATTTGGCAATGAAATAATAACCTTTCCATCATTCTTAAGAAATCTTAGCCAGCCAATTAGAGCATTTAATGGAGTTTTTGTATGCTCAAGAACATCTAAAAACGTTATGTAATCAAACGTGTTATCCCACTCACTAAAAATTGAGGGATTTTGTGTTTCCAGATTAAAGAGCTTTAAATTAATATAAGCTTGTTTTTCTTTTGCAATTTTTAAACTTGAGTTGTCGCAGTCAACGCCAGTAACTTTGCATTGCTTATTTCTAAAAAGAATCAGTCCGAAATCGCCACAAGCACAACCGACATCAAGCACTCTTGAATTTTTTTCAATTTCATGAAATGCTAATACTCTAACATCATTTTTATCAAGTAATGTTAAGTCAACCTCATATTTATTCTTATTTCTCATTTATATAAAATATCCTTGATGGAATTGTAAATCCAAATAATTAGAGATTTATAAAGAATTTTTGACATCTGAAATCTCGTAATGCCACTCTGAAGTCCCAAGTATTTTATTGCAAAGTTTTTCTGTGCTTTTGATACTGGGGCAACAGGAAGTCCCGCAAATAACTCCTTGGCTTTTTTGTAGTATTTTCCTTCTGAATAACTAGTATATTTTCCCTTTTCAACATTAGAGTCTGAATGATTAAAATAGTCTGGCTCAGCTCCATAAAGACCAAAAGGAATATCCATTTCTACAGCATACAAGGCATAAGAGCCAAAAATATTCGAAAGTGCAAATTTATGATTGCACATCATGTTGTAGAAATTACCTATAAAATTTTGATTTAAAGAATCACCAGCTGAAACTACAATATAATTTCTCGCATTATATTTTTCAGCTAAACCCTTTCTAATGTCATGAATATGCATGCATACCGTAACAGGAATAAATTCAATAGGCAGCGCATCAAGTTCGTCACAATATTGATCAACGGTTTTATTATCATCTATTGATGGTGTTGTATGGGCAGGAAAAAATATCGTACCTTTAGCATTTTTCTTTTTTTGAATTTTTAGGATTTTTCGCGCAAAAACAAAAGGGGAATAAAGAGGATAGCAAGGTTTTTTTGATTTTCGCTTCCATTTATTCACTGCAGACTTAGCATGATAAAACTGAACCGGGGCATTTGATTGTAGCTCATGAGGAAATGGCTGCCCACTTCGCTCGCCAGGGCTATGGTCTGTATAAATGCATAACGGCAAAACTGGCGGGTAAAATCCATAACGTCTAATCCATTTACCAAATCCATAAACATTCGCTGTCCAATAAGGCTGTATTGGATATAATGTTCTTTGAAGCATTTTTTTGGCAGTTTCTTTTGCTAGAAAAAAATATGATGACTTCATAGCTCTTCATATCGACTAATATTGATTATAAGTCCATTCTCCAGCTGGACTATTCTTGTACAATTCTTAAGTGTTGATATCCTGTGAGCAATAATTAAAACAGTCATGTTCGCGCTAACAGATTCTATAGATTGAATTATTTTAGCTTCGGTCTTGGAATCAAGAGAGCTAGTTGCTTCATCAAGCACTAGCACGTCTGCTCCTTTATACAAGGCCCTGGCTATACCTATTCTTTGCCTTTGTCCGCCCGACAAACGAACCCCTCTTTCGCCTACTATCGTATTGATTCTACCGCTCATTTTATCAATTTCATTTCCTAATCCAACCAGCTCAGTTATATTTGCAACCTTCTCAAGATCAATATCTTCCTTGGGCACACCAAATGCAATATTTTCTGCAATACTTCCATCGCAAAGAAAAATATTTTGAGGTACATGTGCGATTCGTTTTTGCCAGAGTGCGCTATTTTTATTTGTAATCTTCACACCATCAATATAAAGACCTCCATTTGTGGGCTCTAAAAGCCCCATAATTATATCCAGCAGAGTGCTCTTGCCAGATCCAGTATGCCCAATAAAGCCTATTTTTTCACCTTTTGAAATCTTAAAATTAATATTTGCCAAAGAGAAATTAGAGGAATTTTCATAACGAAAGGATAAATTTTTCACGCATATTTCTTTTTGAAAAGACAAGCCTTTTTTTAATTTGTGAGCAGGGATTCTTACTGGCAGCTCAGCTACATTTAATGCGTCAAGAATATCTCTTAATGAAGCTTGAAATCCACCTATTGATGCCCAAGAAGAGTAAGCTTGCTGAAGCAGGGGCACTAATCTTTGCGCTGCCAAAGCTAAAGCCCCGATCATAGGTAAAGAGCTAGAAAAAGTTTCTGTCTCACCAGAAAAAAAATATAAAATAAAAACTATTAAGGTTATTCCAAAAGCTTCGACTATAAATCGAGGGGTGTTATTTAAGATAAAAAGGCTGGCATATGCTTTTTTTAAAGTAGAGTCAGTATTTCTAAATGAATTGTAAGCGTGTATCTGGACCCCATCGAGCAATATATCTCTAATGCCCCCCAAACTTTCTTGGATTATCTTTACGCTATTAGCAGATTGATTTGCTATTAAGTTTCCGCTTGACTCAAGCTTACGTCTTATGAAGTAAATAAAAAAACCATAAAGCGCACTAAAAGAGAAAAAACATCCAAAAGCTATCAAAGGATTTAAGCAAATTAAAACAGCTAATATGGAAAAGGTTAATACCGAAGAGATTATCAAAGTTATACCGGGCAAGAGTGCCGAATAAACAAGATGATTAGATTTCGTTACTATATTTGCAATTATCTCGCTACTATTATGTTTAATATAAAACGAATAAGGTTTATGTAGAACATTGAAAAATATCTTGCATGCTATATCCGAACCTATCTGATGGCATAAATGCGTTTGTGAATATAGCAAATAAACTCTTAAAATTGCGGAGATGATAGAAAACATTACAAAAAATATAGAAATAATAAGTAATGAATTATTATGTGAATTTATGTGAAGCAATGAAAGTATATTGTACAAAATTGACTGCCCTTGAATTGCAGAGGCTGGGGTAAATATTGCTGTTAGGAGTGGCACTATAGAACCAATACTAATAATCTCTGCTATCGATGAAAGAATTAACAATATCAATAGCAAATAAATTGAAGATTTTCTTTTTGCTTCCAAATGTTTCCAAAGTTCAACTATAGCTAACAAAATCTGCTGCCCTTTTGAATTATTTAAAATAACTGATGAATTTCGCGAGCATCAATTCTACCTAGTCTGAGTTTTTGCGAAAGATCAACATTAACTTGATTTTCAATAGTAAATGCAAGGTTATAATTAAGTTTAATTAAAGCATTAAGCACGGAGCTTGAATATGAACCGTAAGGATAACAAAAACACTTTATTTTTTGATTATAGTTTGCAAAGAAAGATTCGCTATCACTAAGTTCATCTTGAATCTCATCTTCTGATAAGAACTCCATCCAGCGATGAGACTTTGAGTGATATCCTATACTAAGACCGGCTTTTTCCATTTCTAAAGATTGGCTTAAGGTTAAGTACATATCTTCACAATTCATTTGATTATCTGGCATGTACTTTTCTTTCAAATAGACAATAAGTTCAGTTGCTAACTGCATATCCATAAAAATCTGAAATGATTTCTTAATGAAGTTGTATGAGCTATTCTCATAAGAGTGCACGTGAAGATTATTTATTTTTTTTTGCTCATATTCAGAATTTGAAGAATAGAATTGAGACATTGAAAGCATTTCATTAAATAACCTTTCATCCTTTTTCGAAAAAGCTATTAAAACTTGCAACTCATGCACAATAAGACTTCTTCTTCTTATTAAAGGATTGGTGCTAAGAAAAAACAAGCCAGGTAAATCAAAATCGGCCAAAACCTTCGCAGCATTTTTATAATGTGTCAAAAGGCCATCATCGAATGTAAGTAATATATTCTTTGGAGATGAGCTAAGATAGAACTCTTCTACACTAACAATATTCCAGCCAGCTTTTAAAATTAGTCTAATTTGATTGGCAAAATCTTTATCACTTAATGTCGGCAACAAATCCAGGTATTTATTACCCGTTTTGCCTATATTATGATACGTAACTATAGCCGACATCTATTTCAGCAACCATCCATCATTTAAACAATAATTAAATTTAATCTTGTTTAGTTTGCCAAAAAATTCATCTTGCAGCTCAAACAAATGAACGTCGCCAACTTGATCAAAAAAATATTTCCAGTTGCGCTTTAATTCTCTTTTGAGTAAATTTGCATTAGCTCCTCGACCATCAACAATAATTAAGGTCCCAGGCTCTAAAAAAAATTCTAATCTTAATATGTCTGCGGACATAGGCATACGAAATGGGGTATTAATTGAAAATCCATTAATAATATTCTTTGCCGCATATTGAGATGGGCCATCTAAATAAATTAAGTCAGGCAAGATGTTAGGAACTTCTTCGTAGAAAGTTACGTAATTACCCCGAAATTCAGTTAAAAAAACCTTGCTATGAGCTAATTTTACGTACTTCTCTAGAGCTCCCAAACGCGTCTGCGTAATTTGCATATAGCTAGACGATTCTTCTAGGCTATGAATAGTAAATGGCTCTTCGATCCTTAAATTACTTTTTGCCCAATTTAAGTGCTTTTCTTCATTTATTCTCATTGCATCCGCTAATATTAAGGTGCTATATCCACTCCCAAACTCTAGGATTTGACATGACTTTCTTGAGGTAGCTAACCAGTGTAGGCGACATAAATCATTTAATTCTGGCTTGTATGGTTCAATTTCGTTAGGGTCCACAGTCCTCAAAAGATCTGCCTGGGGGTTTTCTTTATGTGTAAAACTGCAATTTAAATTGAAAAGGTCTATCAATCCGGACTGGTCAGCATATTCTTTTACGAATACATCATCATTAAAATCCTTTAACGTTGCTCTAAGTTCCATGTATTTCCAATTTAGTAGTTAACAAAGTGTTTTTGTATGCTGGTAGTTTTCAGATCAACTGACTCAATAACAGAAATGAAGTTCTTAGCACTTCTCCCATTACCAAACAGCATAGCTGGCTGGAATTTTTTCCCCCAATATCCAAACATAGCTTTAGAAATAGTCTTTTCATCAAACCCGATATTAATGACACTCTCATGGTTTACACGGCTATACTGCCGAGATCCAATATTTAAAGTGGCTATTCCGAAATAAGGAGCTTCACGCACACCCGCTGACGAATTACCTATTATCAACATAGAGTGTTTTAAAAGAGTTATAAAAGCTTCAAATCTCATCGAAGGAAAAACTTTAAACTGATCATTTAATTTTTCATATCTAGCAATAATTGCGTCGCTACCATTATCATTATTAGGATATATAACTACACAATTTTTATTGCTTGCAGCAATACCATTCAAAACCGTATTAATCTGATGATCAATATCATTTATTTCAGTTGTAACGGGATGAAACAAAAGAATGCTGTATTCGGCAAAGCTTATCCCATAGTGTTTTTTTACTAAATCAATTTCAGGAAGCTCTGAACTTAACATCACGTCAATATCTGGGGATCCAATTATTTTAACGGTCTCTTCAGCTTCTCCCATTTTAAGAAGTCTATGTTTAGCTTCGAAATTAGACACCAAATGAAAAGTTGCTAATTTTGATACTGAATGACGTATTAATTCATCAAGCGTTCCGGAGACTTCCCCTCCTTCTATATGAAATGATGGGATGTTATTAAATGAGGCAACAATTGCCCCAGCGAGGGTTTCAACTCTATCACCATGAAGCACTATTGCATCGGGCTTGCATTCTTTTACATAATCCGATAAACCCAGAACTGTTTTCGACAAAACCTCATCCATTGTGCTGTAAATATTTTGATTTATAAATTTGTGAAGATTGCAACTAGATAAGTGATTTTTGGTTATTTCTTCGTGAGTATCGCCATATCTTCTCAACATATGCATGCCTGTTATAAAAATTGATACCTCAGCTTTAAAATCCACAGAAGCTTCAATCAAGCGCTTAAGTTTTCCATAGTCCGCTCTAGTGCCAGTTAAGAATAAGAGTTTCATAATTTAAATCGCAGTCCATCCACCATCAACAAAGTATTGCTGACCAGTGCAATATGACGACATATCTGATATCAGAAAAAGTACCATACCCACCATATCCAATCTATCAGCCATTTTGCCTAAGGGTGTCCGAGCCGAATATCTTTCAACAAAAATTGGGTCATGGTTATTGTATACTCCACCAGGAACTAGAGTGTTTACGCGAATATTATCCTTGCCAAGATAAGTTGCTAGCCATCTTGTCAAACCATTTATACCGGCTTTAGAGGCTGCATATGCCACAGTTGAGTTAAAAGGCAATCCTTCGTAAATTCTATGGTCTGGCCCAACAATGCCATATGTGCTAGAAACATTGACAATCGAACCGCCTCCGGAATCTTTAAGATATTTGACAGACTCCCTGCAAACAATAAAAGGGCCGGTAAGGTTAGTTTTAATTGTTTCGCTCCAAATTGTAGATGAAAAATCAGATAACTCAGTGAACACTTCTCCTCTTGTCATTAAAAATTCCCCTGTCGCGGCGGCATTATTTACAACAGATGTAATCTTTCCAAATTTTTTATATCCAATTTTTAAAAAATTTATTATTGACTCTTCATCATTTACATCACAAAGAATGGGAAATGTAAGATCGCCGTATTTTTGATTTATTTTTTTACTGAGTTGTGCTGTTTTTTCAAAATCCAAATCCCCCATGATTACCTTGCCATTTTTACTAGCAAATGCTTCGCAATACCCTTGACCCAATAAACCCGTAGCTCCAGTAATTACAATAACCTTATCTGTAAAATCAAAATTCATCATTTAGATAGCTTTCTCTCCATAAAAAAATTTACCATCTCAAAATCGAATTCTTCATCAATATCAATACAACTTTCAGCACGCATCAAATAGCCTAGAGCCTTACCCGAAAGAAGACCCGATCCTTTTCTCAGAAAATTTGGTGACAAAACATAAATAGAAGCAGCATGCTCATATACTTCGGGAGCATCCTGCCTTCTAACAATTTTATTAATTGGCTCTTTTGATATGCTTAAGTAACCATTTTGATATTCAACCATATTGAAGTAGGGATTTTTCTTTGCTTTACAAATGCTAAATACCACATCAGGCTGCTTTTCTAAAAACTGTTGAATAGCAGAATTGACATCTGACACATCTCTCAAGGGCGCTGTGCAATCTAAATCAACAAATACATCCACTTTTTTACCTGTTGCTTCTTCATAATTATCAATCGCATGTTGCCAAACTTCCCATTTGCCAGCGCTATCAGACGATAAAGTGCTTGGTCTTTTAAAATATACATTTGCACCATATTTCTTTGAAATATTTGCAATGTCATCACCATCTGTTGAAATAACAATATCAGAAATACATTTTACTTTTTTTGCAGTTTCAATGCTCCAGGCAATTAATGGTTTTCCACATAATTGGCGTATATTTTTATTCTTAACCCCTTTTGATCCTGAGCGAGCACAAATAAAACAGACAATATTTAAATTTTTACCCATTTACCATCCTTGCCAGACTCGTGAGCACTGCATGCAAAAGTTAGCGAGGTAACTCCATCTTCAAAATTACAGGAATTTTTAAATCTTTCTTGCTTGAGATCTTCAATAAACTCGCTCATCAAGTTAACAAACATATTATTGCGCTCAAAACTTTCGCTTACTTTATTCAAAATAGTTTTTAACCCTGATTTTTCGGTTTTAGTGACTGTTCCTGACTGATAATCCCAGGAAAGCACATATTCCCTAAAAACAAATAACATTTCTCTCTTATATACAGGGTAAAGATAATCCATATGAACTCTTACATATTTAGATCTTTTTGTGAGTAAAATAATTTCTGCTACAGCTTCAGTCTCTATTTCAACAAACTCTATATTTTGTTTAAAGCAAAAGATACTATCAACATCGCCGAGCAACCAAGATACTATATCTAATTCATGAATTAAATCGAGAATTACTCCACCGCCTCTTTTAACACTTGCACTATAACAAGATTTGTAATTTGTGCCCGGTCTCCAATCCCCTATCCATTGACCTACAAACATGTCAACATACATCAAGTCAAGTTGCGCGGCCATTGAATTTAAAAAATCTTTTATGAATAGAAGATTAGGGTGGGTTCTTAACATATACCCAACCTTTGTAATTATTTTTTTATCCTTTATTTGCTTTAAAAGTTTACGAACACCATTCATATTATTAGATATTGGCTTCTCAATATAAAAAGGTATCATCGACTCAACACATAACTTTGCAACTTCCAAGTGTTTATTTGTTTCGCTTGCTATAACTACAGCATCAAATTTTCTTAATGTTTCATAATCCAATGAGACAACGGCCTGAACACAATAGTCTAATAAGGCTTTTCGTGTGTATGAATAATAATAAACGTCCACGCCAATCTCTTTGAGATTCTTAATGTGCCTTAAGCCTACCGAACCCGTTCCAACAACCAAAACTTTCATGCTAAATCCATAATATTAAATTAATTTCTAAGTTGATTTTTTTTCAGCTGCACGTTAGCTTCAATATCTTCAAGTGCAACACTACCAAAGAGACCTTCATATTCGCTAGCAGAAAAATCACCGCCACCCGGTCTTTTTACCCAAATGTTATTCGCACACAATACTTCTCCAGCCAATATTTTTTTTGTAGAAACAACAGATGCAAATGCAAATGCAATTGTAGGTAATTCTTCCTTTACTGCGGTCTTTTCACCCCTCAAAGCTCTGTGAATAGCTATAGATCCATCGATTAAATTTCTCAAATCATCAGGATCCATAGAGCAAACTATATCTGGCCCTTCTCTTGTTTTTGAGTCAGTAAAATGCCTCTCTAAAATTGATGCTCCTAAAGCAACAGCACCCAAGCAAGCAAAGTTTGATGTTGTATGATCAGATAACCCTATTACCGCATCTGGAAAAGCATTTTTTAGTTGAGTCATTGCTTGCAGCCTAACTAAGTGCAGCGGCGTTGGATATACATTTGTACAATGAAGCAAGGCAAATGGAACTTTAGCATCTCTTAAAATTTGAACTGTTGGTCTTATGGACTCAATATCATTCATACCGGTGCTAACTATTACCGGCTTTGCTTGTCTAGCTATATGTCTAATTAAAGGATAGTTGTTACATTCGCCAGATCCAATCTTATATGCTGGCACGCCAAACTCGGCAAGTCTGTCGGCAGCCTTTCTAGAAAAAGGAGTGCTGATAAATATTGCGCCGACACTATGTACATAATCCATCAATCTTTTTTCTTCTTCATAATCCAAAGCGCAATGCTTCATTATTTCATATATTGAAACATCAGCATTACCAGGGATAACTTGCTTAGCTTCCTCTGACATCTCGTCTTCGATAATATGAGTTTGATGTTTTATAATTTCTGCCCCAGCACTTACAGCCTCATCAACCATATGAATTGCTAAATCAATTGAGCCTCCATGATTTATTCCAAGCTCCGCAATCACAACAGGCTCATAATTTTCACCAATTAATCTATTTGCAATTTTAAATTCGTTCATTTTTTATTTGCCCGTTCTAAAACATAAAAAAAATAAAGTATAAAGATTTAAATGTAGGAATCTAATTTAAGTCAATATCCATGAAGCTTAAGCAAGGCCTCGCGTTTAGCATAGAATAGATCGGAAGAAATCATTTCATGGCACATTTCCTTAACGCTAATTTCAGCGACCCATCCTAGCTTATCTCTAGCTTTAGAAGGATTACCAAGCAATGTATCAACTTCTGTAAGCCTAAAATAACGAGGGTCAATTCTTATAACAACGTCCCCAACTTTCAAAGCAGGTGCATTAGCACCAGTGATTTTAACGACAATACCGCGCTCATTCAGTCCTTCGCCTTCAAATTTTAGATCAATGCCCAATTCGGCTGCACTCCACTCTATAAATTGACGCACAGAAAACTGAAGGCCTGTTGCAATAACAAAATCTTCAGGCTGATCTTGTTGTAGCATTAGCCACTGCATCCGAACGTAATCTTTTGCATGTCCCCAATCACGCAATGCATCTATATTTCCCATGTAAAGACACTTCTCTAGTCCTTGAGCGATATTTGCAAGCCCTCTCGTAATCTTTCGAGTCACAAAGGTTTCTCCGCGACGTGGACTTTCATGGTTAAACAAAATACCGTTACAAGCATAAATACCATAAGCTTCTCTATAATTGACTGTAATCCAATATGCGTAAAGCTTAGCAACAGCATAAGGGCTTCGAGGATAAAAGGGTGTGGTTTCTTTTTGTGGAGTTTCTTGAACTAAACCATATAACTCAGACGTTGACGCTTGATAGAAACGTGTCTTATTCTCTAACCCCAAAATGCGAATGGCTTCAAGAATTCTCAATGTCCCGATTGCATCAACATCAGCTGTGTATTCTGGACTTTCAAAGCTAACTGCCACATGACTTTGAGCTCCTAAATTGTAAATTTCATCAGGTTGCGTTTCTTGGATAATTCTAACTAAATTACTACTATCAGTTAGATCACCATAATGGAGTTTAAAATGTGCATTCTCGATATGTGGATCTTGATAAATATGATCGATACGCTGCGTATTGAAAGAGCTTGTGCGACGTTTAATCCCATGGACAATATATCCCTTTTCGAGCAAAAACTCGGCCAAATACGAACCATCCTGCCCTGTAATTCCTGTAATTAATGCGACCTTTTGCATTATAAATTGCTCCTTATTTCATTCTCAATATATCGCCATAGTTAATAAAATCTTCATAAGCTTTTTTAAGCCCATCTCTCAGGTCAATAGATGCTTGCCAACCTAAAGAATTAAGCTTGCTACTATCCATTAATTTTCTTGGTGAGCCATCTAGCTTCGTAGAATCAAATTTAATTTTCCCTTTAAAACCGACTACCTGACCCACTGTCTCCGCAAGTTCAATAATAGATACATCCACACCGGAACCAACATTTATATGACTTTGCATCGGCGATGTATGTGAATCATATATTGCTTTATCAAGATTCATAATATAGATACTCGCCGATGCCATGTCATCTACATACAAAAACTCTCGCTTATGCGATCCTGTCCCCCAAATTACAACTTCGGGTTTACTTAAAATTTTAGCTTCATGAAACCTCCTAATAAGAGCTGGAATAACATGTGAATTTTCGGGGTGATAATTATCTCCGGGCCCATATAAGTTGGTTGGCATTATGCTGCGGTAATCTAAGCCATATTGCCTGTTATAACTTTCACAGAGTTTGATACCTGCAATTTTTGCAATGGCGTAAGGTTCATTTGTTGATTCTAATTTTCCGGTTAAGAGCGCATCCTCTGACATCGGTTGCTCAGCCAATTTTGGATAAATACAGCTAGACCCCAAAAATAGTAGCTTTTTGACGCCTGATATCCATGCTGCATTCAAAACGTTTACTTGAACCATTAAGTTTTCATAAATAAATTCGGCCGGATATTTGTTATTTGCATATATACCTCCAACCTTTGCAGCAGCTAAATAAACCTGATCGGGCCTTTCTAAACTAAAAAAGTTATTAACATTCGCTTGATTGGTAAGATCAAGTTCAAAGCGAGTACGAACGATAATATTTTGACAGCCTTGGGATTGAAGCCCCCTAACTAAAGCAGAGCCAACCATACCGCGATGGCCTGCTACATAAATTTTTGAGGCGCTATTCATGTTTAATTTCGACCATACCCATCTTCAATTCGAACAATATCATCTTCACCGAGATAATTTCCTGATTGCACTTCAATAATTTCAAGCAAATCATCTGATGGATTCGATAATCTATGACTTTCACCTAAAGGAATAAACGTCGATTCATTCTCCTTTAAGATCGTGATCTTTTTACCACAAATAATTTCAGCGGTACCTTTAACAACCACCCAATGCTCAGCTCGTTTTGAATGTTTTTGAAGGCTTAAGCTTGCCCTTGGATTTACTTGAATACGCTTAACTTTAAATCGATCGCCTAAGTCGATTGTATCGAACCAACCCCATGGGCGAAATACTTTGCGATGAAAAAGGTGCTCTTCACGCGAATGATCCGATAGTTTACTCACAATCTTTCTAACGCACTCACTTTGGCTGCGATTAACGACTAATACAGCATCAGGGGTCTCTATAATTACGAGATTATTAACACCAACAGCACTTACAAGTCGATGGTTAGCATAGATTAAATTATTTTTGGAGTTTTCTAAAAGTACATCCCCTTTAACTGAGTTGCCACTTTGATCTTTATCGCCAACTTGCCAAACGGCATCCCATATACCTAAATCATTCCAGCCCGCATCAAGTGGCAACGCTTTAATTTTAAATTTTGTGCCTGGGCATTTTTCCATCACAGCATAATCAACAGACTCGATTGGAATTTCGCCAAATAAATTATGATCAGGTCTAATAAATTGCAAATCAGTGACTGATTTGTTAAATGCCTTTTGTGTGGAAATCAATATGTCCTTTCTAAATTCGTTAAGTGCCTTAATCCAAACACTCGCACGAACAACAAACATACCGCTATTCCAGTTGTAGGAACTATCTCTTAAATATGCGCGAGCAGTTTCAAGATTAGGTTTTTCAACAAAATTAGTTACCTCTAATTCACCCAAGTTTCCGGCGATATCTGTATGCTTAAAATAACCAAAACCTGTCTCTGGCGATCGTGGCTTAACTCCCAAGATCACAATATTACCAACATCAGCGAGCTTGATCGCTCTATGCATTGCATCAATAAAAACCTCTTGATTCTTGACAATTTGATCAGCAGGCGTCACAACTAAAACTGCATCATCTCCATTTTTTTGAGCCTGCAGGGCGGCTAATGTTAGTGCAGGTGCAGTATTCTTACCTTCAGGCTCGAGAAGTAATTTAGCAGAAATTGATGAAAACTCTCTTAATTGCTCTAAAGCGATAAACCTATGCTCTTCGCCCGTTACGACAAGCGTTTCACCAATTGAAAAATCATCGGAAATAATATTATTTACGCGTTCAACCGCTTGCTGAAAAAGACTTTTTGTTCCAAACAATACTAAAAATTGTTTTGGAAAGCCAGTTCGAGAAAGAGGCCAAAGCCTGGTTCCAGAGCCGCCACATAAGATCACTGGAGTTACGCGAATATTTTCTTTAACTTGCAAACTAATTTCCTTGTTAAATATTGGGGCAGAGATTTATATATATTTGCTTACTTAAACTAAGTATCACTTACTTTAAAAAAACAACTATTAATTTATAGCAAATTAGGTAAATAATTCACTCGAATCAAAAGGGAGTCCAGCAGTATCTTTTGAAGACAATTGAATATCAATATTTCGAGGCCAATTAATATTTAAAATACCGTCATTCCAACGAATACAACGTTCACTTTCAGGATTATAAAAATCAGTGGTCTTATAAAGAAATTCTGAAGTTTTAGAGAGTGTTAAAAATCCATGGGCAAATCCTTCTGGGATATAAAGCTGTTTTTTATTATCACTTGATAAAATTTCTGCAATATATTTTCCACAAGTAGGGGATGATTCTCTAATATCTACAGCTACATCCAAAACCTCTCCTTGTATCACCCTCACTAATTTACCTTGTGCATGGGGTGGTATTTGATAATGCAAACCTCTTAATACGCCTTTAGATGATTTGGAATGATTGTCCTGCACAAATGAAACATTTAATGAAGTTTCTTTTTTAAAAATATCCTCTCTAAAACTTTCAAAAAAAAAGCCGCGCGCATCTTCAAAAACAAGAGGTTCAATTAAAAGCACATCCGGAATTCTTAAAGGAGTTACCTTCATATTCAAATAATTTTTTCTTGTAAGATGCGATATAAATATTGGCCGTAACCATTTTTAAGCAAAGGCGCTGCTAAATTTTCAAGCTGAGATGCACTAATCCATTCTTGGCGATAAGCAATCTCTTCAGGGCAAGCTACTTTTAAACCCTGACGATTCTCTAATGTCGCAATAAATTGACTCGCTTCAAGCAAGGATTCATGAGTGCCAGTATCTAACCACGCATAACCCCGACCCATTACTTCGACATTTAATTTTTGTTGATTTAAATAAAGTTCATTAAGATCGGTGATTTCAAGCTCACCCCTTTTTGATGGCTTTAAACTTTTTGCCATTTTTACCACATCTTCATCGTAAAAATAAAGGCCTGTTACTGCATAATTTGATTTAGGTTGCACGGGCTTTTCTTCTAATGAAATAACTTGATTCTTTCCATCAAATTCAGCAACACCATAACGCTCAGGATCATAAACATGATAAACAAAAACTGTTGCACCTTCTTTTCTATTATTAGCATTTAAAAGAAGTTGATGAAAGTCATGCCCATAAAAAATATTGTCACCTAAAATTAATGTCGAATCGTGATTCCCAATAAACGATTCACCTAAGATAAAGGCTTGAGCTAATCCATCAGGAGATTTCTGAACACAATATTGAATATTTATCCCCCACTGACTACCGTCTTTTAATAAAGTTTCGAAGCGTGGAGTATCTTCCGGTGTTGAAATCAATAAAATATCTCTAAGGCCTGCCAGCATTAAAGTGCTTAAGGAATAATAAATCATGGGCTTGTCATAGACAGGTAACAATTGTTTGGAAATTGCTTGCGTCACAGGGTAAAGTCGGGTGCCTGAGCCGCCTGCCAGAATCAAACCTTTTCTATTGTTTTTAATTTCTGTCATTTAATGAATGATTTCTTTTAAAACCTTTTTAACTTCCTCTTGCCAATGAGGCAATTCTAGCATGAAGGTCTTTGTAATTTTATCTATGCCAAGCCTTGAATTCATGGGACGTTTCACTAAGGTTGGATATAGATCACTTGAAATCGGTTTGATATCTTTAGATGTCATGGCCGTTTTAAGCCCTAAACCTATTGCCTCATCAACGATAAAGCATGCATATTGAAACCAATCAGTATCGTCCATGGACGTCACATGATAGGTGCCAAAGTCTTTAAAATTAGGGTTGTTTAAAATAGTTTTTATAATGTTATAAGTCACATCAGCCAATGCATCACTTGAAGTGGGGGTGCCTATTTGATCACTCACCACATTTAAAGAAGATTTTTCCTGGATAAGTTTGAGTATGGTTTTTAAAAAGTTTTGTCCATGGGAACTAAACACCCAGCTTGTTCTTAAAATAATATGTTTCTTATGTTTGCGAACAGCTTCTTCACCCTCCCACTTCGATTTGCCGTAAACCGACTGAGGATTTGCTTGATCCGTTTCCGCATAAGGCTCAACTTTTAAACCATCAAATACGTAATCCGTTGAAAAATGAATGATCGGAATATTAAGTTCAGATGCTTTTTCAGCTAATACTTGAGGTGCGATCGCATTGATTTGATGGGCTAATAATTTTTCAGATTCAGCCTTATCTACTTGCGTGTATGCCGCAGGGTTGATAATCATGTCGGGTTTAGTTTTATCAATAAAAGCTTTAATTGCATCAGGGTTTGCTAGATCAAGTTCATGCCGATTTGTGGCAATAACCTCCCCCAATGACATCAGTTTTTTGTGTAATGCAAACCCTACTTGGCCGTCTTTACCCGTGAGTAAAATTTTCATGAATACTGCTTTTCTACCCAGCGTTGATATTCACCCGACACCACACGGTTAACCCACATTTCATTTTCTAAATACCAAAGAACAGTCTTACGAAGTCCCGTCTCAAAGGTTTCTTTTGGCTTCCATCCTAATTCACGCTCTAATTTCGAAGCATCGATCGCATAACGTCGATCGTGACCTGGACGATCTTTGACGTAAGTAATTTGATCTTCGTATTTTGATCCATCTGCTCTAGGTTTTAATTCGTCTAAGATACTACATAAAGTCTTTACAACATCAAGATTGGCTTTCTCGTTCCAACCACCTACGTTGTAGGTGTCACCAATTTTGCCTAGTTTTAAAACTTCACGAATGGCACTGCAATGATCTTTCACATAAAGCCAATCACGAATCTGCTGGCCGTCGCCATAGATGGGCAAAGATTTACTGTTGAGTGCATTCAAGATACATAAAGGAATCAATTTTTCTGGGAAATGGTAAGGGCCGTAATTATTCGAACAATTTGTGGTGAGTACTGGGAGTCCGTATGTATGGTGCCAAGCCCTGATCAAATGATCACTGGCAGCCTTACTCGCACTGTAGGGACTATTCGGTTCATATCGATTAGTCTCGGAGAATGCCGGATCTGTTTTGCTCAGTGAGCCATACACCTCATCAGTGGATACGTGCAGAAATCTAAAATCTTTTTTGGCAATTTCGTCTAAGTCATTCCAGTAACTACGAACCGATTCAAGGAGATTGTAGGTGCCGACGATGTTGGTCTCGATAAAGTCCCCAGGCCCATGAATCGAACGATCCACATGGCTTTCTGCCGCGAAATTTAGAACCGCTCTTATCTGGTATTTTTTTAAGAGACTTAAAACTAAATCACGATCTCCAATATTACCTTTTATAAAATGATGGTGAGGATTTTGATTTAATGAGGATAGGTTTTCTAAATTGCCTGCATAAGTCAATAAATCTAGAGATACCACATCTTCGCTCGATTGATCAAACCAATCCAATACGAAATTAGAGCCAATAAAACCTGCAGCGCCTGTCACAAGGATAGTCATGCCGTGAATTTTATCATCAAGATCAAGATTTAAGTCGTTAAGGGTTTTTAACAAAATGATTTTTAAATGAAGCTTCTAATTAAAAAATTAGCTATTTTCAAGTCTATGCAATAAAAAAATAAAAATTAATCATAAGATCCTACATCCCGAAAATATGAGGTATTGCGCCTTTTAAATTGGGGATATGTAAAGTTTAACTTTACAATAAGTCATTGATTTGCTTGAAATTTTTAACATCGTCCCCATATTAAAATCACTAGTAAATATGTGCTAGCAATTTTTTATAGGAAATAATTATTATGGCTTCACAACAACAAATTAAAGCGAATCAAGAAAACGCTCAAAAATCTACAGGTCCTACCTCAATCGAGGGCAAAAAGAAATCCAGTATGAACGCCGTCACCCACGGCATTTTTTCAAACATCGCGATTCTTCCTGGCGAAGACGAAGCCTTTATACAAAGACTCCGTGAGAATATCTTGGCTACCTACCAGCCCCAAGACACGATGGAGCGGTGTCTAGTAGATCGTATCTATATTGCCATGGTGAGACAGGTTCGTCTTTGTGAAGCAGAAGCCGCGAAGCTTAGAATGTCTATGCGGCCCGAGATCTTGGCTGAGAGTCTTTACCAGATTTTACGCCACTCCACCATCAGACGCTTCAAAGGGAATGACCTCTCAGATGAAATGGAGTCGAATTACCAGTTCTATCTCAAGGTCATTGAAGAGCTTTCGCCTTACCCACTCATCGACAATCTACCTTCGCTTGGCCTCATTGAAAGGACTATGCCCAAAACCTTTGTGCTCTTAAAAAATAAAGCAAGAAATTATGAGACGTCATGGGAAAAGTTTAGAGAAGATCTCAATCAAATCTTGAAGGCACTTCGTGAGATCAAAAAGGAAGCAAATAACTACGTCGCCTCAAACCAGGACATTCATGTGGCACATGGCTTACTTGAGGACATGCAGATCATCCATCGCATACCTCACGGTCTTGATATCACACTCATGACAAAGTACCAAGTGCAACTCGATAACGATCTCTACCGTGCGATGAAAGTATTAGAAACGTACCGTGAAAATAAAGCTAAGCTCATTGAGGGTGAGCTAGTAAACGATGAGGGTGAAATCGAAGAGGCAGCTTAATATCTTTGCCAAGAGTCGAATGAAAAAAAGTTATAATTTGATAACTAATTAATAACTGGATTAAGCATTGAAAACTACTGCTGAGCGCGTCGAATATATGATGCAAACACTCAAAATAAAGGAACAAACTGAGTTTGGTAAATTATGTGGCGCATCTAAAAACGTTGTTTACCAATGGCTATCCGGAAGAATTAAAAGGATAGATGCCAGATATGCATTTAAACTCGAAGATTGCACGCCCTTCTCGGCTCGTTGGATAATGCTTGGCGAGGGTAAAATCAAAAAATAACATTCTTAAAGCCCCTTAAAGTAAATAAAAAAGCCACTTAAGTTAAGTGGCTTTTTTATTTCTTAAAATCAAACTTTCAATATTAATTTTTTAAAACTGATGTAGACTTCTTCACTTTTTAGGTGTACAGTTCTTCACTATAGATTAAAATTAACTTTAAAAAAATTATGAAAATTAGATCAATTACATGGATCAATATTAAATATAAAGATTATGACTTTGACGTGAAATGGTCACCAATAGATCGAGAAGTTAAAGAAATTCGATCTATTGATAGCGAAATCAATATCGCTTCACTTTTAAGCTTAAAAGTTAAAAGAGAAATTCAAGACATCATTATTAACAAAGGAATGCATCATGCACTATAAAGAGTTAAGAAAAATAAATGTCAGCCATTATATTGAAAAGAAAAATGGCCTCTCCTATCTTTCATGGTCATGGGCGCTCGACCAGTTGCTTCAGCTTGATAATGATGCAACATGGGAATACTTAGAGCCTAAAAAGTTTGGAGAAAGCTTGATGGTATTTTGTAAGGTGACCGCTT
>JACCDP010222326.1_pt1 | contig 37748 bp, 61 predicted proteins | sample 7445841 | NCBI WGS metagenome assembly JACCDP01 (sample SAMN15323441, study PRJNA562643) | freshwater metagenome | isolation source: river surface water | place: USA:Blue River Watershed | collected 2017-08-17 | reverse complement strand
TTAATGGTACAATATATGGGGCGGTATAAAAAATGATAACTAATACAGGCAAGAATATTCTGGCAAAGTATCTTGTAGGTCAAGCACCTGCATATGCTTCATATATTGCCATAGGCTGTGGAGCAAAACCACTAAACACAGACGCAACTCTTGGAGACTACTCAGGAAAAAAGACGTTAGATTTTGAAATGTTTCGTGTGCCAATTACATCTCGTGGCTATGTTACAGAGGGCGGACAGTCAAAGATAGTTTTTACTGCAGAACTTCCCACAGCAGAAAGATATGAGATTACAGAGGTTGGTGTTTGGTCTGCTGGATCAAATCCAACAGCAGGAGCATATGATAGCAAGAACATTTATTCATTTACTTCAAATGAAAACTGGGAATACCATGGAACAACAACAGCAACAGCGATTCCTGTATACTATACACCGTTAGATTCAGATGACAATATTATCAATATTACGGACCAAGTGTTTCAAACAAATGCAGATAACAAGATTTTTACAAACCAAGAACGTGTTAACAGGTATGAAAGATGCAGATTCTTAAATAATATTATGGTTATAAGAGGAGACATGACAAATCTTTCTATGTCTGGTGGCCATTTGGTTGTTCCACCTGCCTCAAAACATATACACCTTACTGGCGCAGCACTTGACTTTAATAAGAATGCACCAACAGATGATCTTAGGCTTGCATTTTCTGTAGTCAATAAAGACGGAGAATCAAATGTTCAGCCAGATGAGGTTAGAATAATGATAGAGTTTGCAGAGTCTGATGTTCATGGAACTGGAGAGTGGGCAAGATTTGAGACAGTAGTTAAAGAGTCTGATCCTGGTGTAGATTTTGCAACCAATAGATATTTTGTTTCACAGAAGTCATTCCAAGATTTATACAAGAGCAACGGTTTTACTTGGAGCGTAGTTGATGTTGTAAAGTTTTATGTTGCGGTAATGAAGGATGGCGCAGTATCAGATGATTATTATGTATGCTTAGATGCATTGCGGTTAGAAAATACTACATCTTCAAACCCAGTCTATGGTTTAACAGGATACTCAGTCATTAAAAATAAAAATGCAGAGACGATTACTAAGACTGCTAATACAACTAATCATATTGAGTTTAGGTTTGGGATGGATGTTCTATAGTGGCAGACTCACAAATAAAAAAGGTAGTTATCAAAAAGGAAGATCTTCCAGCATTTAATGGAACTACACAGAAACACTCTGTAAGATATAGAGTAGTCTCAGAAGACAAGAATAGATCATCTCATTGGTCACCATATTACTCTGTATCAAATCCATCTCCAGAGCAGTTAGAATGCTCTGTAACAGTAACTGCTAATGTAGTAAGTATGGTTTGGAAGCAACCTACTGGATCAGCAATTAAACAATATGATATCTATTTTAAATTAGATAGTGCTGACTGGGTATATATATCAAGTTCATCTTCAACCCAGTTTTCAACCTTAATTGCAGATTCGGTCTCAACTCTGCGTGTTGCTGTACAACTTCCAACATATCCTAAGCAATATTTTTCTGGTGCTGCATTATTTACCTCATCGCCAATATCGGTTTAGTGGTATAATTATATAACCATGGCAAAAATACCTTTACCAGAAAGAGGACAACCTTTAGATGTTACATACATCTCTCAGTTGGCCCAGGCAGTCAATGAACTGTCAACAGCAATATCCCCATCAACATACAAGTACACCTCAATTGATACACCTAACGCTGGTAAGCAAAACATTAAAGCAACAGAGGCAAGAGTAATTGGTGGATATGTTCGTGTTGTTAATAGCGGTACTATAACTGCAGGTGAGGAAAAATCTTTTACATATTCTTTCCCAGGAGAGTTTAAGTATTCCCCAATTGCAACAGCCACACCAATCAATACTGGCAATACCGTTGCTGGTAAAAATGTAACTGTTGTTCTTAAGAGCGTCACAACTTCAGGCCTTGAAGGAGTCGTTAGGTTTAACACTTCTGGAGATGTTTCTGTAGACGTAAACCTGATTATCATTGGCGTACCAAACTAATGCTGAAATGTACAAAGTGCAAAGGAAGAATGTTTCTTGATAGACAGTACAGCACAATCGGCCACCTTGAAACATATTGTATGTCTTGTGGCAACAGAAATTTTTTTAATCCACCAACAAGTTCTGCGGAGGGTTTATGGCTATTAAAAAGGGAAGTATCGAGAGCGAAGGCTACAATGTCCTCCCTGTAATTCCAGGGAATAAAAAAGTTTGGTTCTTAAACGGAGACCTAGTAAGAGTCCATCATCTCAATAAGTCTAATGGTATTATGTCTGTTTACAATATAACAAAAGATCAAATTGAAAGTTGTTTAATTTCTGATTTTAAAAAGAAGCGTGAACGAGCATACACTGTTAGAGAGACTGCTGATTTAGTTAATCGTCATAAAAAATACATGCCATCATTAATGAGACGAGGAGTCATTCCATTTCCAACGGGATCTCAAAAGGGAGGCGCAAGAGGATTTCAAGTAAGATCATATTACTCAGAATCCCAAGTAAGAGAGATACGTGATATACTTGCTACATACCATATTGGTAGACCAAGAAAAGATAATTTAATAACAAACGATATCACCCCCAGCAAGCAAGAGTTGACACGAAGAATGGGCGATGGTATACTTACATATACGAGAACTGAAGATGGACGATTCATTCCAATCTGGTCTGAGTCTATTTAACGAAGGGTATGAAATGGAAAACGAAGACACAAAGGTATCTGTTACACTTGGATACACACTTAACCTTGGCAACTTTCAATCTTTAAGACTTGATCTTGGAGTTGTAGATTCACGCAAAAATGGAGAGAATGTTAATCAAGCATTTGAGCGTGTGTATAAGTTTGTAGAAGATAAGTTAACTGAAAAGATTAACGAAGCAAAGTCTGAAATCAACGAGTAATGGCTGAACGCAAAGACCGTATGGCTTTGCTTTCAAGATACAGCAAGTATCATACCGCAAGGTACGAGTCAAAGCCATCACTTAATTTAAATGTAGAACAATGGGCTTCAGATGGCCTTTTAGAGTCATACGGACTATCTGGTTGTTACGATATACTTGAGTATTACTTTTCAGTTGCAGAGAATCCGTCTTGGAATTACTTTGCTTATAACGCAGAAAAAATTTTACAAGCACAAAAAGATAAAAAGAGAGACGATGAAGAGAGAGCAGAGCGTAGAAGAATGGCAAAGGAGTGGCTAAGTGAATAATACAGAGTCCAAACTAATTACTGCAGTTCTTCAGGATAAGCAGATCCACGTTCTTTTACAGGCAAACGTAGATAACCTTCTTAGAACACACGGAGATATCTGGAACTTTATCAGACTATACTTTGAAAACAATAAGTCATTACCACCTGCAGAACTTGTAACAGAAAAGTTTAGAGACTTTTCACCAATCGCAAACGTTGGTGCAACAAAGCACCACCTTGAAGAGTTACAGGGCGAATATTTAAATGATAGCCTTAAAGATATACTAAGATCTGCTGCAACCAATGTTCAAAACAATCAAGGCAATATTGCACTAAATGATTTAATTACACAAACATCAGAGTTAAAGAAAAACACTTCGGCAATTCGTGACATTGATGTAACAGACTTAGAGTCTGCAGTCGCATACTTTGAAAATCTAAAGATTCAGCAAGCAGCAGGACATGTTGGAATTAAAACAAACCTTCCAGGGTTTGATAACTATCTTCCATCTGGAATTATGCCAGGGCAGTTGGGAGTCTTCTTAGCATACCCAGGTATAGGAAAGTCATGGATGGCTCTCTACTTTGCTGTACAGGCCTGGAAACAGGGTAAGACACCACTTGTAATCTCCCTTGAGATGTCAGAGACAGAAGTTCGTAATCGTGTATTTACAATTATGGGTGAGGGACTTTGGTCACACAGAAAATTGAGCAACGGAGATGTAGAGTTAGATACACTCAAGGCCTGGCATGAAAGGCACCTAAAGGGAAAGCCAGAGTTTCACATTATTTCAAATGATCAGGGTGGGGAAATTAATCCATCAGTTCTTCGTGGAAAGATTGATCAGTATAAGCCAGACTTTGTAATCGTTGACTACCTTCAGTTGATGGCTCCTAATCAGAAGTCAGATAATGAAACGGTACGAATGAAGAACCTTTCACGAGAACTAAAACTAATGGCTATTGGCGAAGAGGTTCCAATTATTGCTATCTCATCTGCCACACCAGACGATGTTAATGATCTAAGCGGTGTTCCAACTTTAGGCCAAACTGCTTGGTCAAGACAGATTGCATACGATGCTGACTGGGTTATTGCCTTGGGCCGAGCATCAAATAGCGACATTATTGAGTGTGCCTTTAGAAAGAATCGTAATGGATTTATGGGAGACTTTCTTGTACAGGTCGATTTTGACAAGGGATATTACAGGTATAAAGATTATGAAGATAAGTAGTTATAATATGGTATGTCGAAAAGTAAGGAAAATATTCCACCTACCTTCTATCATCATAAGCCTATCAAAAAGTTTTACCTTGATGGGGTTATACATGATGAGTCAGCGCTTGGTAGACTTAAAGAAGAGTATGTCAGACTACTTGAGTCAGAGATGCGACTTTCGGGGTATGTTCCAAGAATCGATATATTACCAGACTTTACATTAGATTATAACCATAATAAAAAATATTTTGAATTTCAATTAACAGTACACGGAACATATACGGGGAGAAAACAAAGCGAATGGATAGCAGGAATAGACGGAAGCACAGCAATCTATACACAAAAGAGCAAATCAAAAGAGTTCTCACAGGAACAGGTGTAACGATTGAGTCTGAGGTAGACTCAGACTACATTATTTTTTGTCCATACCATAACAACAACAGAACCCCAGCAGGAGAAATAGACAAGAACAACGGAACCTTCTTTTGCTTTGCATGTCACCACGTAACTGGATTTATAGAATTTGTTATGCACATGTCAAATAGAACATATTTTGAGGCTGCAAGATTTATAAAGAGCAAAGAAACAGAGACAAGTATTGAAACAGATATTGACAAGGCTCTATACAAAAAACCAGAGTTTACAATGTTTGATGAATTAGTTCTTAAACGTTTACATAATAATCTTATTGAATCAGATAGAGCAAAGAACTACTTTGCTTATAGAAAGATAACAAAAGATTCTGCATCAAAGTTTTCTTTGGGCTATTCAGAAAAACAGGACATGGTAACTGTTCCAGTTCATAGTCCAGATGGCTTACCAATTGGTTTTGTTGGCAGATCAATCGAAGGGAAAGAGTTTAAGAACACTCCAGGGCTTCCAAAATCTAAAACGTTATTTAATTTACACAGGGTAAAAAGTTCTGGAACAGTATATGTTGTAGAGTCATCGTTTGACGCTATAAGACTTGATCAGGTAGGCCTGCCTGCAGTTGCAACATTAGGATCGAATGTTTCTAATATACAAATAGATTTGCTTCAGAAGTACTTCAATGATATAATTGTTATTGCGGATAATGATGAAGCAGGTGGAAATATGAAAACTAAGATAGTTGAAAAACTTGGTTCTCGTGTATCCGTAATACAACTAAACAAACAATATAAAGATATAGGCGACATGGACGATAAGTCAATTCAAGAACTGGACTTTCAGTTTGACAAATCAATACAGTCTATGCTAAACTAACATAACAACAAAAAGGAGAAACACATGGCAATACTAAGAGGAATAAAGGAAATGGGCCCAGTACTAGACGGCCCAAAGGGTGGCGATGGTCCAAAGGTTAAGTGGTTAAAACTTGCCGATGGACAATCAGTAAAGATTAGATTCTTAGAAGAACTTGATGAAGATTCAGCAAACTATAGCGCAGAGCGTGGATTAGCAATTGTTGTATCAGAACACACAAACCCAAAGGACTACAAGCGTAAGGCTGTAGATACAATGGACACAGAAGGTCGTGACTGGGCAGAAGAGATGCACCGCAAAGATCCAAAGGCTGGCTGGAGAGCACGTCTTCGTTTCTATTGCAACGTTCTTGTAGACGACGGCATTGAAGCACCATATGTTGCAATCTGGTCAATGGGTATCAGCAAGCAATCATCATTCAATACAATTCGTGAGTATGCACTTGAAACAGGAAGCATCTCAAATGTACAGTGGAAGTTAAAGCGTAACGGTCAGGGAACTGAAACCAATTACACATTGATTCCATCTGCACCAGACAAGGAACCATTCAACTGGGGAGACATTAAGCCTTACCCACTAGAGTCTGCACTACGCAAGGTTCCATACGCAGAACAAGAAGCGTTCTATTTGGGCTTTGATGGCCCATCTGCCACTTCAGCAACAAACGCTGATTGGTAATATGAACTACGTCGGCTTACATGTCCATACCCATTTTAGTTTATTTGATGGGATTGCTACTCCAGAAGAATACGTGAACCGTGCAGTTGAGTTGGGGATGCCAGCAATTGCCATCACTGACCACGGTACTTTATCTGGGCATAGGGAACTGCACCGTATTGCAAAAGCAAAGGGCATAAAGCCAATTCTTGGGCTAGAGGGATACATGTGTGCAGACATATCTGATACAAGAGATAAGTCTGAAAGAGAAGGTCAACAAGATCTTGTCTATAATCACATTATCCTTCTAGCCAAGAATCAAATTGGTTTGGAAAACCTTAACAAGATTAGTGAACTATCTTGGACAGATGGTTTCTTTAAGAAGCCACGATTTGACTTTGAAATATTAGAAAAGTATAAAGAGGGAATTATTGTATCCTCTGCCTGCCCAAGTAGCGTTTTAGTTAAAGCACTTGAAGAAGAAGAGTTTGCTCTTGCCAAGAAGTACTTGACTTGGTTTAAGGAACGGTTTGGGGATGACTACTATGTTGAGGTTATGCCACACAATGAAGCACACATCAATAAGTATCTTATAGAACTTGCAGACGAGTTTGGCATTAAAGTTATTGTTACACCAGACTGTCACCATGTTGATCCATCACAAAAAGAGGTTCAAGAGTTTAAGTTGCTTATGAACACACACGGCAAGTTTGTGAAAGATGCAACATATGAAAAGTCAAAGAAAAAAGGCAACATGATGGAACGCCTTGACTACCTATATGGAGAAGACCGTCAGATTACATTTAACAAGTTTGACATCCACCTACTCTCATATGAAGAGATCAAGGCAGCCATGGAAGCGCAGGGTATTGATCGACCAGACATCTACTCAAACACAATCCTATTAGCAGAGACAGTAGGAGACTATGGAATTCAAGAAGGTTTAAATCTACTACCAGTACAGTACAAGAGTCCCGATAAAGAACTTGCAAAGGTTGCTTTGGAAGGTTTGGTAGAACGAGGTTTGTCAGAGAATCAGGAATACCTTGACAGACTTGAAGAAGAGTTACAAATTATTAAAGATAAAAAGTTTGCTCCATACTTTCTTGTTGTAAGCAACATGATTAACTGGGCTAAGAAGGAAGAGATTATGGTTGGCCCAGGTCGTGGCTCATCTGCTGGCTCCCTTGTATGCTATGCACTAAAGATTACAGACATCGACCCTATTGAGCACAACCTTTTGTTCTTCCGTTTTATTAATCCAGAACGTAATGACTTCCCAGATATTGATACAGATATTCAAGATACCCGTCGTGAAGAGGTAAAGGATTACCTTGTTAGACAGTATCGACATGTTGCATCTATTGCTACCTTCCTTGAGTTTACAGGTAAAGGAATTGTTAGAGATGTTTCACGAGTATTAAATATTCCTTTGTCAGATGTAAACAAGGTTTTAAAGACTGTAGACTCTTGGGACGATTTTTGTAGTTCAAAGTCAACAAGAGAGTTTCGTGAAAAGTATCCAGAAGTAGAAGTTTACGGAGAACAACTTCGTGGTCGCATTCGTGGAACAGGTATCCATGCTGCTGGAGTTGTGACTGCAAAGGAGCCAATCTTTAGGTACGCACCACTTGAGACAAGATCATCAACTGGTTCTGATGAAAGAATTCCAGTTGTAGGTGTTGACATGGAAGAGGCTGAGAGAATTGGTTTGATTAAGATTGATGCCTTGGGACTCAAAACATTGTCTGTTCTCAAGAACACAATTGATATTATTAAAGAAAGAGACGGCAAGAAGATTGACCTTCTTAAAATTAATATGGACGATGCCAATGTTTATCAGATGTTATCTGATGGATACACGAAGGGCGTATTCCAGTGTGAAGCAGCACCATATACAAACCTTCTTGTTAAGATGGGTGTAAAGAATCTAAATGAACTTGCAGCATCTAATGCTCTTGTTCGTCCAGGTGCAATGAATACTATTGGAAAAGACTATGTTGATCGTAAGCATGGTCGTCAAAACATTTCTTATACACACCAAGTATTAAAACAATTTACGGAGGACACATATGGTTGTATTCTTTACCAGGAACAAGTTATGCAAGCATGCGTACACCTTGGCGGTATGTCCATGTCGGAAGCAGACAAAGTTAGAAAGATCATTGGTAAGAAAAAAGATGCTAAAGAATTTGATCAGTTTAAAGAGAAGTTCGTAGAGGGTGCCTCTAAGTTTATCTCCCCAAACCTTGCTCGTGACCTATGGCATGACTTTGAGGCTCACGCAGGGTACTCATTTAACAAGTCTCACGCAGTAGCATATTCAACACTATCCTATTGGACAGCATGGCTAAAATATTATTACCCACTTGAGTTTATGTACTCAGTGCTAAAGAATGAAAAGGATAAAGATGCAAGAACTGAATACCTTATTGAAGCAAAAAGAATGGGCATTAGCGTTAAGTTACCTCACATTAACGATTCGGATATCGATTTTAAAATTGAGGGTAAGGGTATTCGGTTTGGACTCACTGCTATCAAGTACATATCTGATAAAATTGCAGAGAGATATATTGCAGCACGACCTTTTAGTTCATATAAAGAACTTGAAGAGTTCACATTTACAAAAGGAAACGGAGTAAACTCTCGTGCACTACAGGCACTAAAAGCAATTGGTGCTGCAACCTTTAACGATAATCCTAGAAATGATCAAGAGATTAAAGAGAACTTATATGAATACTTAAACCTTCCAGAGTTTAATATCACAATACCTTCTCACTACTATGCTTTTATTCAGGATATTGTTGACTTTGAAGAAAAAGGGTCATACATCTTTATGGGTATGGTAAAATCAATTAAGCGAGGAACAGGATGGTCACGAGTTGAAATTTTGGACAAAACTGGCAGTGTCGGTATATTTGATGATGAAAATACAACTATTGAGACAGGTCGTTCTTATCTGGTCTTGTGTAATGATAACAGGATTGTTTCTTTCATACCTTCAGATGAGATAAAAGAATCATCTCATGCACTTGTAAAGTTCTTAAGTTACAAGCAGTTGCCGTACAAGGATGATGAAATGTTTGTTGTTTCGTTTAAGCCAAGGATTACAAAGACTGGAAAGAAAATGGCATCTCTTACACTTGCAGACACAAGTAGAGACCTACATTCAATTACAGTTTTCCCTACATCATTTGCAAAAGCATACATGCACATTGAAGAAGGAAAATCTTATAAGTTTGATTTTGGAAAGACAAAAGACGGAACAGTAACATTGGAGGATGTACATGTCAGTTAGTATAGAAGAAGCATTAGCACAACTTGATCCAAAGTTGAGAAAGAGATTGGGCAGTGGTGTTGGAGTTAACTATGAATACCAACCTACGCCCAGTTTTGGTTTAAACCGTGCACTTGGAGGTGGACTACCTTATGGTAGGCAGGTCCTTATCTGGGGCTCAAAGTCTTCTGCAAAGTCTTCTATGTGTCTTCAAATGATTGCCTTAGCACAAGCAGAAGGAAAGTTGTGTGCATGGATTGATTCCGAAATGTCATATTCTGAAGATTGGGCCAGAACTTTAGGGGTAGATCCAGAAAAACTAATATATTCACAAGCAAGAACTATTAGTGACATGGTTGATGTTGGCGTGGGCCTAATGAATGCTGGAGTCGATTTAATTGTGGTAGACTCTATTACATCTATGCTTCCTGCAATTTATTTTGAAAAGGACACAGATGAAATGAAGGCTTTGGAAAACACAAAGCAGATTGGAGCAGAATCTCGTGACTTTAGTAACGCATGGAAAATGCTTAACTATGCAAACAATAAAGTTAAGCCAACTTTGCTTGTTCTCATTTCTCAGTCTCGTAATAACATTAATGCTATGTATACTAGCCAGCAGCCTTCTGGTGGTCAGGCTACTAAGTTTTATTCCTCATGTATTATTAAACTATTTTCTTCAGAGTCAGATAATCAAGCGATTAAAGGCAAGATTAAGGTAGGAGATAAATTAATTGAAGAAAAAATTGGAAGAACTATTAAGTGGGAATTACAATTTTCTAAAACTTCCCCTGGTTTTCAAAGTGGCGAGTACGATTTTTATTTTAGAGGTGATGATATTGGGCTTGATACCATTGGCGATCTGGTTACTACAGCGGAACTAAACGGTATCGTTGAGCGCACAGGAGCATGGTACATACTTCCTGATGGAACAAAGGTTCAGGGTAAAGAAGCATTTGTTAATCGTGTAAGAGAGGATCTTGACTTGCAAGAATCAATCAAGGCAAAACTAAATGGCTAGTTACACAGTTTATAATGGAAAATTTGTGTGTCATGAATGCAAAGCAGAAGTCAAGTCTTTAAGACTTTATGCAGATACAAAAACTGCTACATGGATGTGCCCTGAAAAACACCTTAGTACTGTAAAGTTTGGAAAGCAGAAATGGAAGGGCAATGACAGAGAAGAGTGAGTCTAAAAGAATTGGTGCTAAGCAGCATAAAAATTCTGGCCGTAACACCCAAAAGGGTGATGCTTCCTGGAAGAACTTTGTCGTGGATTTTAAAGAGGTAGGAAAGTCTTTTACATTAAATAAAGAGGTTTGGGCCAAGGCTACTACCGATGCCATGAAGAATGGCAAGGACCCAGCCATAGTTGTAGTTATAGGCGAGGGTAACTCTAAGGTCAGACTTGCTATAATTGAGATGAGTATTCTAGAAGACATGGTGGAGGAATAATGGAACAACAAGGAACAACAATAGATATGGTAAATGGTCTTGCAGAGATTGCAGACTATATGCAAGATGAAGAACTAACAGTTGCATTGACAATGATTGCTAAACTAATTATAAAGCCAGATATCCCAATTAATGTTGCTCATGTAGAAATTGTAAGGCTTCAGGCAATTGCAGCAAAGATGGCTTTTAAGGCTACCTGGATGGCCAATGTAGATAAATCAGATCGTGGAAAGAAAAATTTGTACTATACTGCAGCAGAATCACTTAACAATTTGGTGTCTGCACTAAAATATATAACCCGTTAATCTGCTATACTTATACTAATAGAAACGAGTAAAAAATGACAAAAAGTTTATTGCAACAGATTATGGTAAAGCAGGAAAAGCCACCAGTGCATTCAATAGATGTTGCTGGTTTGACTGAAAAAATTCAGTCTGGTTACACTGTTAATCGCATTGATAAGCAAACACAAAAGAAAACCTTTGCGCCATCAACAATTGCTTACGGGCACGGAGAATGTCCAAGATATTGGTACCTTGCTTTTGATGGACAAATGTTTGAAGATGATGCAACACCTTATAGTGCTGCCAATATGACAGCAGGAACTAAGTCTCATGAAAGAATCCAAGAGGCTATGAGAAATGTTCCTGACTTTCTTGTAGATGAAGAGTTTAAAATAACTTATACTGATCCACCAATCTTTGGCTATGGAGATGTTATGGTTAACTGGCAGGGAGAAGAACTCCTTGGTGAAATTAAAACAATGATGAATGAAGGTTTTGAATACCGTAAGGCTCATATGAAGCCTAAAACTGGACACCTTGTTCAGTTGCTTATTTACATGAAGATCCTTAAGAAAGCAAAGGCTGTTCTTATTTATGAAAATAAAAACAATCATGAGTTGCTTATTCTTCCAGTAGAAGTAAATGATTATTATCGTCGGTGGGTAGACCAGACGTTTGAATGGATGAGATTAGTTCGTAAGGCTTGGGTCGACAGAACTCTGCCTGAAAAGAACTATCGCTCAAATTCAAAGATCTGCAAATCTTGTCCTATTAAAAAGGCTTGTGCAGATGCTGGCAAGGGAGACTTTAAACTAAAGTCTTTGGAGCCTATAGATGAAGCATTGTCAATGGTGTGATAAACAATTTAAAACAGATATAACTTATCAGATATATTGTTCACCAGAGTGTAGAGACATGTCAACAAAAGAAAAAATTGCCGCAAGGTATATAGTTTCTAGAAGACAAAAAAGAAAAGGCAAGGAAAGAAATTGCAAGTCATGCAAAGAGTCTTTATCAATATACAACGACGAAAGCCTTTGTGTAAAGTGCAATGTAAACCCTTCGGATGTAGCAAAAGCGTTAAAAGAAATTAAGGATAACTTAAAATGAAATTAGCAGAGGCAATAGGAACTAAACTTCCAAAAACTATTTGTGCTATAGATGCAAGCACCAATAGTCTTGCCTTTGCTATTTTCGATACTCAACAAAAAACTTTAGAGTCAGTAGGAAAGATAACATTTAAAGGTAAAAACACTTACGAAAAGGTTATGGATGCAGGCCAAAAGGTTAAGTTGTTTCTTGATATGTATGGTGGCTTTGAAGCAATAGTAATTGAGCACACTGTATTTATGAATAGTCCTAAGACTGCTGCCGACCTTGCATTGGTTCAGGGGGCAATTCTTGGATCTGCAGGTCAATCTGGCACTAAGACTATTGGCAAGGTAGCGCCAATCACATGGCAAAACTTTATTGGCAATAAGAAGATTTCTAAAGATGAAAAACTATTTATTAAGTCACAAAATCCAGGGAAATCAGAGTCATGGCTTAAGTCATACGAAAGAGATTTAAGAAAACAAAGAACTATAAACTTTATTAATATTCAATACGATAGAACCATAACCGACAACGATGTTGCAGATGCCTGTGGAATTGGTCACTGGGCATTAAAGAATTGGAATAAAGCAATAGGAGAGGACAACTAGTGCCAGAGTTAAATGCAAACATACCTCCAATACACTGTTATGTAAGAGGAAACTATTTAAGAAATCATAAGGACAGCCATGATAAATACTTTGAGTGTGTAGTATTTGGTGTATCAAGTTTAAAGTCTAGAAGCCCACTGTTTCATATTATGATGCCAGATGGTGGACTTTGGTGGAGACTTCCAATCTCTGCATTTTGTACTGAGCCAGGAATCCCTGAAGTAGACCTTCATAATTTAGTATTGTGGAATTCTTTTAGCCATCACATTGCAGTAACTCAGTTTGAAAATTTAACTAACCTTAGAATGTCTTACATAGATAGAACAAAGACAATGCACAAGGGTACCTACCTGTTTACATTAGACTGGCACAATCCAGATACAAACGTTTTGGATGACGGGTACTCAGAAAGCCCAGCAGATCACAAGTGTGGACATGTCATACAAAGAGATGATGGAAACTTTGCTATTCAGCCTAACAATAGGGTAAGAATATATGAGCCATCATTTACTCTTGAAAAAGAATATTTAATTGATAGAATAATTAATGAAAGAAAGTATGATGTTGAAAATCAAGACAAGTGGATCATGGAAAACTCTGATAGGTTTAACTATGATATCAGCGAAAAAGAAGTTGAAGGCAATGAGGAGGTAAAGTAAGATGAATATTTTAGTATCAATAATTTCATATAAAGAAGGAGATCTTAAAGGTACAGTTCTTGACTGCTACTCTAAAGCAAAAAACAAAGATAATTTGTTTTTTTCTATAGTTGAAGAACACTTTCCAGAATTTTATTCAGACCTTAGTTTTGTTCCAGATAGCCAGTTACTATATAGAAAGTTTGATCTTTCTGAGTACAGAGGAATTCTTTGGGCTAGGGACTTAACTACAAAAGATATCCCAGTTGAATTTGACTATGTTCTTTTCATTTGTGGACACACAAGGTTTGAACAAGATTGGGACGCAACATGCTTGCAAGAGTATGCAAAGGCAAAGGCAAAATCTGAAACTGGTAAAGCCATACTAACTCTTTGCCCTCCAGATTTTGAGTATAATGATGATTGGTCTATTAGATATAAGGACAAAGTAAAGACAAATTTGTATCACCCATCAATAACTGGCTGGGATCCACGACTACAGAAAGTCACAGATTTTATTCCAGGGTATTGGTTTCCAATTGGAAGTGCTCCTCCAGAAGATGAAGATGTTCACGAAAACTATTGGGTACACTTTACTTGGTGCTTTGCAGATAAATCTTATATTGACGAGGTTCCTTTAGATCCAGCAATGAACTTTAATGGGGAGGAGCCATATGTTGCACTGCAGTCATGGGGTAGGGGTTGGAGGATGTTTGCCACATCAAAAATTTTTTCATACCACCATCTCTCAAGAAAATATCCAGGAGAGAGATTGAGCAGATATAATACTGCAAGGCCATGGGCAGATGATAAGAAAAAAAATCATTGGGAGCACTCAAGAAATGCAATGCTAAAACTTAACTTGCTTTTTTCTGGAAGACTGTCTGGGGTTTATGGAAACATTCCTCTAGATGTTGTTCAAGAATATTGCAGACGAAGTGGCATTAATTTAAAAATGACGGAATATAACCCAGATTATGATAAGATTGATGGATATCAGCATATGATGGGGATTAGAGATGAAGAGCCAGTAAAAAGAGAAGACCTTGACTGGAAGATACCAGGAGTTGACAATTAATACCGTGGGTGCTAAACTATATACAAGCGAAGTCTATATGCGTAAGAGATATCTTGTGGATAAAAGGACTCCAGAAGAAATTGCTAAGGAGTGTGGTGCTAGTGTTGAGACCATATACGTCTATCTTGCAAAATTTAAACTAAGGAAATCAAAGCGATGAAAAAAATTAAGTATATGCTTTTTATATTGTCATTAGTAGCAGCAGTTGGTATTTCCTATGCCACTGCAACATTGCGTAATATGCCAGAGGCTTTTGATTGGGAGGAAGATGATGAGTGAAAACCTAAACATAACGGTTGACCAAGTTAACCACCCAACACACTACACAACAGATCCTTCTGGGGTAGAATGTATTCAGATTACACGCCATCGCAACTTTAACATTGGTAATGCTTTTAAGTATCTTTGGAGAGCAGGCATCAAGGATGAATCAAAAACTATTCAGGATCTTGAGAAAGCAATCTTTTATATTAAAGATGAGATCAATAGATTAGAAGGTAAGTATGTCAACTGAAGATGATTTAGTTAAGCACCTTGACCAGGTTAATCAGGTAGTAGAAGAATACCTAAAGGGCAACGATCCAACAGTAATTTCAAAGCAACTTGATATACCAAGACAAAGAGTGGTTACACTTATTAATGAGTGGAAAGTCATGGCATCTGCTAACGATGCTATCCGTGCTCGTGCCAAGGAAGCGTTAGCAGCAGCAGACACTCACTATAGTAAGTTAGTCTCTCGCACATATGAAGTTATTGATGAGGCATCAATGACAAATAATCTTAGCGCAAAGACTGCAGCCATTAAACTTGTAATGGATATTGAGTCTAAGCGTATTGATATGCTACAAAAGGCTGGCCTCCTTGAAAACAAAGAACTTGCAGAAGAGATGATGGAAATTGAAAAGCGCCAAGAGATTCTTGTTCTTATTCTAAAAGACATTGCCTCAGAATACCCACAGGTTCGTGATGAGATTATGCGTAGGCTATCTTCATTTGCAAAAAACAATGAGGTGATTACAGTTGTCCACGATGTTCAATGAGTTCTTGGAAGCATTACAGGATGATCATTTTAATGAGACTCCAGTAGACGCAAGAACATTTGTTGAAGGTGAAGCATACCTTGGACAGCCACCACTGTCTGACATTCAGTATGACATCGTAGAGGCCATGAGCCAGATCTATCGTAAAGAAGATTTAATAAACATAATGGGTGAAGAAGAGGGATCAAAGTACTACGATAAATACACAAAGAATGAAATTATTCTGCAACTTGGCAAGGGATCTGGAAAAGACTTCACATCAACCGTAGCATGCTCATACATCGTATATAAACTTCTATGTCTTAAAGACCCAGCAAAGTATTTTGGTAAGCCCTCTGGAGATGCTATCGACCTAATCAATGTGGCTATTAACGCTCAACAAGCAAAGAATGTTTTCTTTAAAGGTTTTAAATCAAAGATTGAAAGATCACCATGGTTTGTAGGAAAGTATTATGCTAAAGCAGATTCAGTTGAGTTTGATAAATCAATTACTGTTTACTCTGGTCACTCAGAGCGTGAATCACATGAGGGGCTAAACCTTCTTCTTGCAGTGCTTGACGAGATTTCTGGTTTTGCTTCTGAGGTTGGAACAGGTAACGAACAAGGTAAGACTGCTGATAATATCTATAAGGCTTTTCGTGGATCAGTAGACTCTCGTTTCCCTGACCTTGGCAAGGTTGTTTTGCTTTCTTTCCCAAGATATCCAGGAGACTTTATTTCAGAAAGATACGAAGATGTTATTGCTGAAAAAGAAATTATAGAACGAACACATAAGTTTACTATTAATCCATTGCTTCCAGAAGATAGCGCAGACAACTCGTTTGAAATTTCCTGGGATGAAGACCAAATTATTTCATACAAATATCCAGGAGTGTTCGCACTAAAAAGACCCACATGGGAAGTAAACCCTACTCGTAAGATTGATGACTTTATGATTGCATTTTTAACAGACCTTGGGGATGCAATGATGCGCTTTGCTTGTGTACCAACATTTGCATCAGATGCATTCTTTAAGCAAGCAGAGAAAGTAAGAGCCTGCATGACATTAAGAAACCCAGTAGACACTTTTAAAAGATTTGATGAATCGTTTAAGCCCGATCCAACAAAGAAATATTATGTTCACGCTGACCTTGCACAGAAGCACGATAAGTGTGCAGTAGCAATTGCACATGTAGAAAAATGGGTAAACATACAAGTAATTAATAACTACGAACAAGTAGCACCAATAGTCGTAGTAGATGCCGTAGCATGGTGGGAACCAAAGGTAGAAGGACCAGTTAATCTTTCAGAGGTTAAGCAGTGGATTCAAAACCTAAGAAGACTTGGGTTTGATATTGGTATGGTATCGTTTGACCGTTGGCAATCATTTGACATTCAGAATGAATTAAAGCAGGTTGGAATGAGAACTGATACTGTTTCTGTTGCCAAGAAGCACTATGAGGATATGGCTATGCTTGTCTATGAGGAAAGACTTGCTATGCCTGCCATTGATTTATTATTTGATGAACTAACACAGTTAAAGATTATGAAAAATGATAGAGTTGACCACCCACGCAAAAAGTCAAAGGACTTGGCTGATGCTGTATGTGGTGCTATTTTTGGGGCTATATCTCATACCCCTAAAAATACAGACAGTGAAGTAGAGGTTCATACTTTTAGAGACAGATCTAAGCGAGTTGACGAACTACCTGACAACGTGATACAATATAAACCTATGCCAGATGATGTAAAAGATTATTTGGATAGATTAAATCTACTATAAATAAGGAGAAATACCGAATGAATTCATTCAAGAAAATCGCACTAGCCGTGGTTGCAGCCATGACTTTGGGCATGGTCGCAGTAGCACCTGCAAATGCTACAGTAATGACAGTAGCGGTAACACTAGATTCAGTAGCAAACACTACTAACGGTGTAATCGCAACACCTGCTACATTACCAGTCCCAGCAGATAACACAATCGATGCAGCAGATGCACTACGTTTTGTGGCAACAGTAGCAGCAGGAACATCAGTTTCTGCAGTAGCAACTAACGCAACAATCGTATCAGCACTACACACATCAGCAGCACCAGTCGGAGCATCGTCAGGATCATCATCTTTGACAATCGCAACAGGCACTGGAACAACTGCAACATTTTTTGTCTACACAAAGACAACAGCAATTGGAACCGTTGTAATTAACAATGGTGGAACAACTCTTACATACTATGTACAGGGTACTGCTGGTAAGATCAACAACCTAACAGTTTCAGCACCTTCAGCAGGTGCAGCAGGAACTAAGCAGGATATCGTTGTAACTGCAACAGATGCATTTGGTAACAAGGTATCTGGTAAGTCAATTACAGCAACCGTATTTGCTTCAACAGCAGTTATGGACACAGCAACAGTAACAACTGGTGCTACACTAACAGATTTTGGAACAGCAACCTTCAAGGCTACTCTTCCAACAACTGGCACACGCTCACTTATTACATTTGCTCCAACAACATCAACAGATGCTGTTGCAGGTGCAGTAGTAGGTTTGACTGCTCCAACACTTGCACCATTTGCAGAGATTGCAGTTCGTGATCTAGTATCAGAACTTGCTGCTGAAAAGGCTGCAAAGGATGCAGCGATTGCTGCTAAGGCTGTAGCAGATGCTGCAGTCGTAAAGGCTGCTTCAGATGCTGTTGCTGCTAAGGCTGCTTCAGACAAGGCACTTGCTGATGCAAAGGTTGCTGCAGATGCAGCACTTGCTGCAGCAGTTAAGGTAGAGACAGATAAGGCTGCTGCTGCTAAGGTAGCATCAGATGCTGCTCTTGCTGCTAAGGATGCACAGATTGCTAAGTTAACTGCAGATAATGCAGCAGCACTTAAGTCTGTAAAGGCTGCATTCAACAAGTTGGCTCTTCAGTGGAACAAGAAGAATCCAAAGGCAAAGGTTGCTTTGCTTAAGTAATCATTCCAACACTAAAGGGGTTGCCAATTATGGTAGCCCCTTTTTTGTGCAATAAAATGGTATAATAATCCTATCAGACATACAGTCTGCGAGGGGGAAGGCAAATAAAACGACTATCACGAATAGCAATAGCAACATTGTTAGCCTTTGGATGGCTTATTATAGCCCCCACAGAGGCTCATTCTGACGACCCTCTAACTGTTGCAGCCCAAGAAATACAGGAACTTAACGATAGCGTAGATGACCTTGGTTACCAAGATGACTTTATAGATCTTATAGGGATAGCAGAAAATAAGTTTGCCTCAGCCACAAATGCGAAGGAACTTAAAGATGATGCCTATGATGCCCACGAAGATGCAGTAGAAGCAGAAGCCACAGCCTTAGAAGCAAAGAACCTTGCCCAGTCAAATGTGGATGGTCAGACAGCCACAGTAGCCTTGGCCCTTGAACATAAAGACAACGCTCTTGAAGAAAGAAACGATGCACAGGATGCTCTCAGCATAGCCAACATAAATGTTCAAACCACCCAATCAAATATTCAGAGTGCTGGAGGATCAGGGCTTGCCTATACGGTTTATAACCTATTAAGAAATGGTAATCAAGCAGTGCCTGGATCTATTATATGCACTGGCACTTGGAACTCAAACTCAATGCAACTTCCAGTATGTGGTAGATATGAAAACATTATAGTTAAGTTTACTGGAAGAATTACTGTTCCAGATCACTGGACACAAACATATTTTGCAGGTTATACAGATGATGGTTTTAGAATGTATGTCGACGGACAACTTGCTGTCAATAACTGGGTGGAACAGGGTGTTACCTGGAGTGATTACTCTCCAGTGTATGATGTTAGTGAAGACAAGACTTTAGATGTAGAGATATGGTGGTATAACGGAGGAGGCCCAGGCTCTTACCATCTTGGATGGGCAATTCCTGGAGGTTGGACTGGAGCAGGTTGTGATTATACTGGTGGATGGGGAGTAGGTTTTAGTTGTAACCTTGGCACATTCTCTTCTGGACCAGGACCAACTCAATCACAGTTAAATGCATATGATGAAGCACTTGCAGCAAGGGCTACAGCACAAACAAATTATAATAATAAGTTAGCAGTTTACAATGACAAACTAAGCGTATACAACTCTGAGAATGCAACACTGTCATCAATGAATCAGGTTTTGCAAACCAAAACACAGGAACATCTTGATGCCGTTGCAGATACAGAAGATGCTTTAGAATTGAAGAATAGCAGAATAGAAATATATAATCAGTCAATAATTGATTTAAATAATGCTATTGGTGATGCATGGGATTATTATTATGAGCAGGCACAAAGAGAACTTAATGCTGCTATTGCTCAGGCAGCAGCCAATGCTGCAGCCAATCAGCCTACCCCAGAACCCACACCAGAACCTTCTCCAGAACCAACTGAAGAGCCAACAGATGAACCAAGCCCAGAGCCCTCACCAGACCCTACAGATAAACCAACTGAAGAACCTACACCAGAGCCATCTCCAGAGCCTACAGTAGACCCTACAGATGAGCCTACACCTGAACCTACCCCAGAGGTTACACCAGATCCAGAACCAACTGAGGAGCCAGTTGTAGAGCCTACGGAAGAGCCTACCCCAGAACCTTCACCAGAACCTGGACCAGATCCAGAGCCAGAAGATAATCCTTGGACTGAACCAGATGTAGAAATCAAAGATGAAGTATTAGCAGCCCTCATTCCTGAAAAGGGAACTGGAACTTCAGAAGATTTATCTGGAGTTATTGCTAACCTTACAAGCAAGGATAATAAGTTAGTTACTCTTTCCCCTGAACAAATTACAGCAGTAAGTCAAACCCTTAAAGCATTGACGCAAGAAGCAAAAGTAGAAGTTGCAGAAGATCTTGGTATTAAGCCGTCAGAAGTTGCACAGATTGCTGAGCAGATGAAGTCTAACCCAGCACTTGCATCAGCATTCGTAGAATTTGAGAGTAGGGCAGGGGATGCAGGAGAAACCCCAATGCCATTTACATTGGCAGATGCAGTAACAGAAGTACAAACAGAAGCATTCTTAGCAGACCCACTTGGTGCAGTATTTGAAGTGGACGTTACAGAACTCCTATCTAATTTCTCTGAATTAGGTATGGACATGACAGACGATCAGAGAGAAAAAGCCCAAGAAGTCATTATCCCAGTAATCATTGTTTCACAGATTGCAAACGTAATGATTGGGATGAGGAGGTAATATGAAAATAATCAAAAAGGTTGTGAAGGGATTCTTCACATGGCTTAAAGATGCAGGGGTGGAAGTAATTGCACAGGCCTTTACTCTCCTTGGCTTCTTCATCGCATGGCTAACTTTGACGGGATCAGCAAGAGATATTGTTGGTATTGCAGTACTTGCAACCACAGTAATCTGGCTAATTACAATCCCACTAAGAAAGGAGGACTAAACATGGCAACTAAAAAGGTAGTAGAGCCTCCTAAGAAGGAGCACCCACAAAAAGCAATCACTAATATCTTGATGAGAATCGTAGCAGTTTTCGCTGCTTCTGGTCTATCAGTGCTTGGTGCTGGAGCAGTAGTAGGAATTGATACAGTCCAGGCAGTTATGCTTGCAGGTTTGTTAGGCGTAGCAACAGTCATTGAAAGACTGGCAAGGGCTTTTTTGGACGATGGAAAACTCACATTGGCAGAGATCAATGATGCGTTTAAGACGGTAGACAAAAAGGCTAGTTAGTCATTATTGACGGTAGTTGACAGCCCTCTCTGGGCAATGGTATACTTAAGTATCACCTATCTGGAGAGGGCTTTGTCATGACCTGTATTGTTGCTTTACGCCATGAAGATAAGATTTATATGGCTGGAGATCGTGGAGCATCAGATGACGGAGTTATCCTTGCACTTGAGTCACCAAAGGTTTGGAAGACTGGGCCTTATCTAATTGGATATGCTGGCTCAATGGATGGTGATAGAATTAGACACAACTTTAGACCATCAGCACCTAACATTAAAGACACAGACAAGTATATGCACACTAAATTCATCAAAGAACTTCGTGAATTTTATAATGAGTTCTGGATTGACACATCTAAAGATGGTGAACTTAGTTTAATTATTGGTATTCGTGGAGAAATATACGAACACAGTTCTGGAGATATGTCTTTGTCTAAATACTCATTGCCATACATTTCTATTGGCTCTGGATCAGAGTATGCATATGGAGTTATGTACGCAACAGACAAACAAAAAAATGCACGGAATAGAGTACAACAAGCAGTATCTGCAGCAATTAAATTTAACCCATCCTGCATGGGTCCAGTTGACATCATAAGCGCTTAGGAGTATACTTATAATATGAGCGAAGAATTTGAAGAGATCCTAAAAGACATTCAAAACATAGAGTCAGACTTTGATGAGTTTGAGATCTGGCTTGAAAACGGAATTGAGCGGGGATGGGTAACAGAACCGTTCTGCAATACTCATGAGGGTGATCCCTACATGACAGATGAAGAAGCAGCAGAGTGGGAAGAGGGCGGAGACCCTTGCCAAGTAGTTTTAAAAATCAAACAATAAAAAATAACAAGGAGAAAACAATGAAGAAAGTAATACTGTCACTACTAACAATCGTACTTGCATTTGCAGCAATTGCACCAGCACAAGCACAAGATGAGCGAGTCCTAGCAATTATTGATTCTGCTATTAACTCAAACAACTTCCCATCAATTATTCATGAGGTTTGCTTTACAACTGTAAAGTCAAAAAATCCTGCTCAGAATATGTCTTGCCCTAACGGAGAACTATTTATGGAGGGCAAGGGAGCAGCATCTGCTCCGTGGCCTATGCAAAAAGATGGTGTTAATTTTAATCTTAACAATGCAACATTCCATGGTGACACAATGGTTAAGGCTGCACTAACAGTTAACCCAAAACTCAAGATTGTATTTATTAGGTTTAATGATGTCACAAGTCTTGGAAATTCACGAGGAGATGCAAGGGCCTTAGCCTTAGCATTTGACTGGGTATCAAAGAATGCATCTAAGTATAGCATTGATGCTCTTTCAGTAAGTCAGTCATCAGTAAGTGCAGGAAATCTTGTACTTTGCACAAATGATACAGTTACTGTAAATGCAGTAGCGTCTTTGACTGCAAACAATGTTCCAGTATTTGCTGCAACAGGAAATGATAGACGACGAGATGTAGTAGGTTTTCCTTCTTGTGTTAATGGTGTGATTGGTGTTGGAGCATTGGGAAATGCAACTCAACTAGAGGCATTGACAAACACTGGTCCAGGCCTTGATATGGTAGCACCAGGTAAAGTAAGCATCACAAAGTACAACGGATCTCCAGTAGATACTGCTGGAAGTTCTGTAGCAACTGCTGTATCGGCAGCATCGTATGTAAATCGCAATACATTTAAAACATTTGGAGAGTATCTTGCATCACTTTCAAAGATTTTAATTGGTACAACATCGTACATTCGTAATTAATAAATGGTCCTGGGCATGACATAAACTGCCCATATTGCCCTATAACTCAGTTGGTAGAGTGCCGAACTGTTAATTCGGATGTCCCTGGATCGAGGCCAGGTGGGGCAGCGCATTACTGACGAAAGGAATAACTATGCAGGTTGCACCAACAAGCAGACAAGAAGAGTTTGTTATAGACCTATTAAATAAAAAAAGAGGTGGGTATTATGTAGAACTTGGAGCATACCATTCTAAAGATGGCAGTAATACCTATAGATTAGAAACAGAGTTTGATTGGAAGGGTGTTTCTTTTGAAATTGTTCCAGAATTGCAAGAAGAGGTTTCAGAAAATAGAAAGAATCCATGCATCCTTGGTGATGCTACAAAGTTTGATTACATAAAATATTTTGAAGAAAATAAGTTTCCTAAGCAGATAGATTATCTACAAGTAGACATTGACTCTGGATATAAACTTAATGGAAGGCCTGATGGAAATCCCCACCAGTCTTTGCAGGGCTTGATTGCAGTTCCACTAAACAAATATAGGTTTACAGTCATTACATTTGAGCATGATGCAAGCATGTACTGGAGAAATACCTCTATTAGAGATGCTCAAAGAGAGATCTTGGATTCACTTGGATATTCTCTGGTTGTTAGAGACTTTCACGAAGACTGGTGGGTAGATCCAAGCGTAGTAAATTTAGAGGGATATAGAAAACATTTTAAATGGGAATGTCTATAATATAACATTTTCTATCGTGATATAATTGTATTGTCATACCTACAAGGAGGAATAAAATGGCAGCAAAAGGTAGTCTAGAAGCAATTATAGAAGTTGCAAAGAAGGAAGTGGGCACAATCGAAGGCCCAAAAGATAACGAAACAAAGTACGGTGCATGGATAAAGGTTAATTTTCAACCATGGTGCCAGTCATTTGTTTCTTGGTCAGCATTTACTGCGGGAGTCAAATCATTCCCAAAGACTGCATCAACAGTAGCAGCAGCAGACTGGTTTAAGAAGGCTGAGCGTTGGTCAGATGCCCGTAACGATGATCCAACTCCAGGAGACTGGATTTATTTTGATTTCCCAGAAGATGGTGTAAATCGTATTTCACATGTTGGTCTTTGCATTAAGAACAATGGCGATGGAACAATCCAAGTTATTGAAGGAAATACTTCAGGAACCGCAAAGGGAGATCAGCGCAATGGCGGAATGTGTGTTGAGAAAACTCGTGCATATGTTAAGAACAATAAGAAGAAGTTAGTTAATGCTGTAGTTGGTTGGGGTCGCCCAGTCTACACTGGTGAAGAAAATGCTCCACTACTTAACAAGGTGGTTGCATCTGCAACAACAGCAGCGCCAGCAAAAAAGCCAGCACCAAAAGATATTAAGCCTACTGCAAAGAAGTCTTCAGGTGGCGGAAAGTCTAATCAGGTAGCGTAAATGGAGTCTAGAAGAAAGTCATTGCTAAAGACTGCAAGTTGGCCAGTCGTACATTTTACATTTGTTGCTGGAATTATATATTTTGGTAGCAAGATTCTCTACAACAATGGAGTTCTTACTGAACATCCTGAGTGGGAATACATTGGTTTATATGGTTTGACATATTTGTCATTAGAAATGACTTTTTTCTTTCTTCATGAAAGATTTTGGGCAAAGTTTGGGAAGAAGGTAAAGTAATGAGAATTAAGATTATTAAGTTTGTAGTAAAGGCTTTAGGTTATGAATGGTCTGGAGATGAACTAAAACTGCCAGTTTGGTATATAAAAGAAAAGAAGAAAAAGTAGTGGCTTTATATGAATATCATTGCAGCAAGTGTGTTGATAACTTTATTAAAGAGAGATCAATTGCTTCTGAAGATCCAGGATACAAGTGCGAAACTTGCAATACTGATCTAACTCGTGTATACTCTAATGTAGGAGCAGTATTCAACGGTAGTGGATTTTATTCCACTGATAACAGAAAGCGGTAGTATAATGTTTACAATGGTTAAAGATGAAGTAAAGCAAGAATGGCAACTATCTCCAGCAGATCGATGCGACAGATGCAGTGCTGAGGCTTTAGTTAAAGTCTCTGGTATTAGTGGAGACTTGTTATTTTGTGGTCACCACTACAACGGAATTATGAACAACAAAGAGGGATATAAGAAGATGATGTCCTTTGCTTTAGCAGTACTCGATGAGCGAGAAAAACTAGTTAGTTAGACTAGTATGCTAATAAAAGGAAAACAATACTCACAAATTTTATTTGTTCACATACCAAAGACTGCTGGTTCGTCCATATCAAAGGTTCTGAACGATAATAATTTAGATAACTGGAATAGGGCATGGCCAAGACACCATGACCCATATTTCTATTTAAAGGATGTAAATAAGATTGATGAGAACGTTTTTTCTTTTTCTGTTGTAAGAAATCCATACACAAGAACATACAGTTGTTATAGGCAGTTCAATAAGGTTAATAAAACAGATATATCTTTTATAAAATATTTAGAAAATATTAAACAAAATAATATATCTCCTATAAGCCCATTGCTTCACATACCACAGTCGTTCTATGTTATGGATAATGATGTTGTTCAGGTTGACAGACTTTATAAGTTTGAAAACCTAAAGGAACTGGAAGATGAACTTGGATGGACGCTTGGGTTCTATAACGTAGGAAACTATGTGGTAGAATCATATATAGAAGATTATACAGAGTATGCAGTAGATATGACTCAGGACCTTTACAGTTCTGACTTCGTAAACTTTGAATATTCTAAAGATTTTAATGAAAGCCTGGAGAAAAAATGAAAAAGACATTAGAAAACTTTAACTTTAAGAATCATGGTAAATATGATGTTGAGCCAATCAAAAACTATATAGATAGTTTTTCTGAAGAGTGGTTTCTTAACACATCAAGACAAGACAATCACTATGTTCATAAGGATACAAACTCGTACTTTGTATATACTGCAGATCTTAGATGGAAAGAAGGAGATGCTTTTTCTACTCAAAAAACATCTAATGACAGCGCCTTGCTTGAACTCCTTGAGCCAATAATATTAGACCTTGAAAAGATACACGATGGTGTTAGAGGCATGGTGCTTTTGATTAAATTGAAAGCAGGCCAAGATATAGCGCCACATCATGACTCAGGAGACTACCTAATGCTGTCAAGAAGAAACCATATACCAGTAGTTACATCTGACGATGTATTTTTTGGCGTAGGTGACGACAAGATTAAGATGAAGACTGGAGAATGTTGGGAAATTAATAACTCAAGAACTCATTTTGTAAACAATGGTAGTAAAATAGATAGGGTACATCTATTGATTGATATTGTGCCAAACACAGAGATAGGTAAAAAATGATTATTCAGATTATAGGTCTTCCAGGTTCAGGAAAGACAGAGTTGGCCAAGGCACTCAAAGAGCGTATTAACGCTATTCATCTTAACGCAGATGAAGTTCGTGCAACTGTAAATTCAGACTTGGGGTTTAGTCCTGAAGATAGACTTGAGCAGGCACGACGCATGGGTGAGATGGCTCGTCTTATTGCTAAGCAAGGCGTTGCTCCAGTGATCGTTGACTTTGTATGCCCTACCGATTTAACTCGTGCAGCATTTGGTAAACCAGACATCCTTGTATTCATGGATACACTTGCTGAGGGTAGATTTGAAGATACCAACAAGATTTTTGAACGACCAACAGAGTTTGATGTATCGTTCATTAGTCACAACTTAGATGCAGAAGCAAAGGCATCTCATATAATTCAGAAGTTTAATTTGCATGATTGGTCTGCACCTACAACACTTATGTTGGGTAGGTATCAGCCATGGCACGAAGGTCACCACGCCCTTTACAGGGAGGCTGGTAAGAGAACTGACCAAGTACTACTTGGAGTCCGTAACACCTACAATACAAGCGAAAAGGATCCTCTTAAATTTGATCAAGTAAAAGAATACATTGCTAAGGATGAGTTCATGGATGGCGCATTAGTGCTAAGACTACCTAACATTACAAACATTGTATATGGTCGTGATGTAGGATATAAGATTGAGCAAGTAGATCTGGGGGCTGATATTCATGCTATTTCTGCTACACAAAAGCGTAAGGAAATGGGTATATGATAAATAAGTTTAAGAGTTGGTTTTTTAAACCAAATCAACATATACAGGTAAGATACAACACTAAGGTAGGAGATGGAGATCTGCATTGGCGTGTAATCGTTGATGGAGAAGAAACTCTGGCAAGCCATATTGAGATTCAAGGATATGTCTATGGGGAGTCAAGTGTTGTTGGTGGAGATCAAAAGATGAATATTGCTTGTGATGGAAAGATTTATTGGCGTGGAACTCGTGCTAAGATTGAAACAGGGCCAGGACCAGAACTTCTGCCATGATAGTTTCTAAATCAAGATCCTTAATAAAGTCATTAACATGGAGAGTTGTTGCACTAATCACTACATTTGTTTCTGCATATTGGATTACTGGTGAAGAAATTGCTGCGCTACAGGTTACGGTATTGACAAATACAATTAACTTTATTCTATACTACGCACATGAGCGTGGATGGAACTATATACAATGGGGAAGAAAATAATGACAAAAAATATAGTTGTGGTTGGTGGAGGAAGTGCTGGCTGGCTTACTGCGTTGACTGCAAAAAAGAAATACCCTAAACTTAATATAATTGTTATAGAATCAAAAGACATAGGTATATTGGGGGCAGGAGAAGGCTCCACACCATACTTACCTGCATTTTTGGAAACCTTAGATATAACTTTTGAGGACTTAGTAAAAAATTGTGATGCAACAATAAAGAATGGAATTAAATTTACAAATTGGAATAGCGAAGATGACTTTTACTATCATGGTTTTGCATTTACAGACAATGCTCTTGGAACAGAAGCATTTTCTTCCAAATTCTTGTCTGCAAGCCCAATGCTAATTTCAAGCATTATATTAAACAATAATGTAAAAGATGTAGACTTTACAGAAACAGTTTCAGAAAACAACAAGGTTCCATTTGTCCTTGAAAAAAATAAGACTGGAAAAACTCTTTCAGATTATAAGAAGATAGGTTATACATCTTTTCATTTTAATGCTACAAAACTTGCAGCAAGATTTAAAGAAATAGGTCTTGAAAGAGGTATTGAAGTATTTGAAAATACCATAACCAATGTTCATTTAGATCAAGACAGTAATGTCACAAGTTTAGATTTAGATAATGGGTCCAACATTATATGCGATTTTGTGTTTGATTGCAGCGGATTTCATAGACTCATTATTGGAAAGACATTTAATTCAAAATGGAAGAGTTATAAGGAGTTCTTACCAACAGACTCTGCTATACCATTTTTCCTTGATATGACAGAAAAGATTCCTCCATACACAGAAGCAATTGCAATGAAATATGGATGGATATGGAAGATTCCTTTACAAAATAGATTTGGTTGCGGATATGTTTATGACTCATCTTTGATATCAGAAGAAGAAGCAATTAAAGAGGTAGAAGAATTTTTAGGATTTGTTCCAACTTATCCAAGAAAAGACAAGGGTGGGTTTAGATTTAGTCCAGGGGCATTTGAAGAGCCATGGCAAAATAACTGTATAGCAGTTGGTCTTGCAGCAAACTTTGTGGAGCCATTAGAGGCCACATCTCTTTGGGTCAGCATGGTTGAACTAACTGAGGTCTTTGGAAGTCCAGACTTTTTGATTAATAACTCTCCTGAGATAAGAGCAGAATTTAATAAGATTGTTGTAAATATGAACGATGATATTCTTAATTTTATATATTTCCATTATATGTCTTTAAGAAAAGATACACCATTTTGGGATAAGTTTTCTTACGAAAATGCACCAGAAGGACTGAAGAAAAAACTAGATGTTTGGCAAAAAAGAATGCCAGGCAGCAGAGACAATGGTGACCATTGGAATTCCAAAAGTTGGTTCTTGGTTGGTTCAGCACAAGAAAAAATTAACAAAAGTCTTGCAAAAGAATACGCAGAATTTTCTGAAGAGTATAAAAAAGCAGTAGAAAACTATGACTATCACAGTAAGTATAGGCAGTACAAAGTATCAGAATGTGTAGATCATAGACAATTTTTGGAGGGATTAAAATGAAATTTAGAACAGAGTGGCTAAATGCACTAAAGACAATGAAGCACAAGGAGTATTGGAATAGGCCAAACACGGTTGAGTTCTTTGCCTTTATGACAAAAATATCTATCATATTTCCAGGCTTGCTATTCGGCAAGCAATGGTGGTGGCTATACATCTTTGCATTGGTATCAAGCCTTGCACTGATTTGGTCATCAACAGTAAAGACTTTGCCTACAATTATTTGGTTTAACATCCTGTGGACAATACTTGCTGTAAGTGCTATAATTAAACATTGGGTCTAAGGGGGCTTATCATGTATGAATACTATGTAAGAAAAGTAGAGAATGTAGTAGATGGAGATACCATTGATGTTCTTATTGATTTAGGGTTTGATATCCTATTTGCATCTCGTGTAAGACTGGCTGGTATTGATACCCCTGAGTCTCGCACAAAAGATCTTGCTGAGAAGGCTCTTGGTCTTGAGGCTAAGGAGTATCTGAAGAAGTCTCTTAAGGATGCTAAGTCTGTTGTTATTAAGACTGAAAAGATGGACTCATCTGAGAAGTATGGTCGCATCTTGGGTTGGGTATATGTAGATGGAAACACCGTATCGCTCAATGACATGATGATCAATGATGGATATGCTTGGGGATACTTAGGAGACACAAAGGTCAAAGATTTTGACGTTTTGAAGAAGGCCAGAGCAAAGTCAGGTAAGTAGTATGGGTCTTAAAGAAGAAGCCATGCTTGAACACTTAATGCTTCAGGGTGCTGTTGAATTTCAGGGTATAGATGAAACAACTGGTGAGATGATGTATACCATTACTGACAAAATGAAAGAAGTCAGTCCAGACATATACAAAGAACTAAAAGATCAGTATGAGCATCATATGTTTCAATTAATTGAGCAAGGTCCTACAAGAATGACATGGAGGATTCGTGGATGAATTTTAAAGATGAGGATGACGCAATAGACCAACTGATTCTTTCTGGTGCCCTTGAGGTTGCTGGAATAGATATGGATACTGGAGAACCTATTTATAATTTTACAGAAAAATTAATAGATGTAAGTCCAGAGTTGCATAAAGAAGTTTCTTTATATTTTTCTCGTGAAACAATGTCTTTATGGAGTCATGGGTTTTTGGACATGGACGTGACTGAAAAAAATCCTATAGTGACTCTCACAGCAAAAGCGTTAGATAATGAAGAAATATCAAAACTAAGCAAGGAGTCACAGGCTACACTAAAAGAAATAATAAGAGTTATTGTTTCAGATAAGTAGTATAATTGTTTTGGAGATATATGGAATATTTTTTAGGGTCTGCGTTAACCATGTTGGCTATGTTTATAACAACAAGGATTATACTGCCACGCACCTTAAAAACTAAAATAAATAATGTTAGGTATAGCCAAAGCCATATACACACACTGGTTATGCCACTGCTTCCAGATCTTAAAACGTATAGAAAAAAGATGCCTACCCAATCAAGTAAGCATGATGAAAAGGTAAACATAAAGGTTGTAATTCTTGATAACAAGGCTTATTTTGTTAAGGATGGAGGCTTTTATTGTGCGGATGTGGATGGAGACTCTATAGACAAACAGAGTGCAACCGTAGTTGACACGATGGGTATGGATAAGGTACAATTAGATAAGATGCTGTTTATAATGGATCAACTTAGAGATGGGAAGAAAAATGATAGTGGGGATTCAAGGAACCAGTAGTTTTGATGACTACCAGGTTTTTCTTAGAGCCATGGCAGTTACAATGTCTTCTTTGAAAGAAGAAGATCCATATTTTTATATTTACTCTGCAGGACCTGCAAACATTAACTCAATGGCTATGGAGTTTGCAAACCTATCAGAGAGGGGTCTAAAGGCTCGTGGTAAAAACATTAAGTATAAGGCTGTTGCTCCTTCATGGGTTGCAGAAAATATTTCAGATATAAACTACTTTGCTTTCTTAAGTAAAGAAAGAGAACAGGTCTCAAAACTTGTTGATGAAGCAAAAAATAATAATGTCGAATACGGCATTTTCAGATACTAACAAAGGAATAAAGATGCAAATTAAATCATTAGAGCAAATGGAAAAGATTGTTAATGCAAACAAATCTTTGGTATGGGATGGATGGACAGTGGTAAATACTTATCCTTCTGAGAAGGGTAGAACAGCACCACAGGGTGCCTTCGTAGATGGAAAGTGGCACCTACAGCGTCGTTTTGTACCTTCTAAAAATGGATGGGACATACCAGACAAGTTTGTAGGTTAGTATGCCTAAACATGAATGGAAAGACAATGCTTTATGTTTAGATTACGATACAAATTTATTCTTTGAAAAGTATGAAGATGATGAGTTGCTTAGACCAGCAATAGATAAACTATGCTCTATGTGTCCAGTATTAAAGATGTGTTTTGCAGTTGGAGTTTCACAAAAAGAATGGGGAGTTTGGGGAGGAGTTTACCTTGAAGGTGGGCAAATTTCTAAAGAGTTTTCTAAGCATAAGTCTAAATCAGACTGGGCAAACACATGGCAAAGACTAACAACGGAGCAATAAAATGTATACAGATTCAATGAGAATGGCCTTTCGTTCTATCAAAGGTCCAAAGGGTTTTGAACTTCAGATAGTAGATCATGACAATTTTTTAACAGTTAAAGCAAGCGAAAAACAGTTTATGAGTCTTTCAGGAGAAGAAAGAAAAGAGGCTGTAGAGTATATGATTCGTACAAAAAAAGCACTTGAAGAAAATGGAGCAATTGTTTTGTTAGTTAGAGAGGGCGGTAAAGATCTGTGATTGAGTTTATTTCTTTTGCATTTTTTATAATCTTATTTTTTGCTTTAATAGTAAACAATATTAGGTTTAACGTTAAGATTTCTGCTATATCTAAACAGTTGATTCAGGCACACATAGATAAAACAATCTTGGCTGAAAAACTATTTGAAGCATCAGCACGAAATTTGCTAAAAAAAGAAAATGATTCAGATGCTTTTTTAAAATTTGTTTCAGATTCTAGAGATTGGGCTTATCAGTATATAGAGGGTTTCCAATCATCACTAAATAAATTTATTACTGATATAGAACCAGAAATAGCATATTTTGATGAGTATGGAGAGGTTGGGTCTGCTTATCCTCATTACCACTCAATGAAGAAAATTTCTGGGGCATACAAAGAACTAAAGAAACTACTACCAGAAGACTATGATAAAATAGAATAATGATAAAACTTAAGGACAGGGATTTTTACAAGGACTCTGCATTTTATGGGTGCGAAGCAGATCCATGCCAAGAAGAAGCAACAAGAATATGGGCAAACTCAGAAAGCAGAATAATAGATCTGTGTGACCTGCACTATAAAGAGGTGACCAAATGAAGTTTTATTATTTTGGTGGCGTAATTGGTGAGCCAGATTCAGTTAAATCACCAACTAATTTAAATAATAACAAGTTTGATGGAGTAATGTTTACCCATGACATTCCACAAGGCGACATATTTGTGCAAACAGCAATAGATTTAAAAATAAATGAACGAATTAAGTACTTAATAGCGATTAGGCCATATACAATATCTCCTCAATACCTGGCTATGATTAATGATTCTATAAATAAAGTACAAAAAGACAGAGTTCAACTAAACATTATTTCTGGATATACAAAAGACCATGAGGATAGTATCAGGGGAATTGTTGGACCCGTTAATGATCAATCAGATAAAGTTGAAAAAAGAAAATATCTTGTTGATTTTGTTGACTCTCTAAACGAAATGAATAAAAATAAAAACCTTAAATCACCATTAGATTTTTTTGTAACAACAACAAACCCAAGAGTTTTAGATGCAGTAAATAGACATAACAATAAAATAATTCTTCCATATAGTTTATACAAAAATAACGTATGGTTCAAAAAATTTAACAGGACATTGGATGTAAAGAGTCAAGAAATTATGTTAGCAATTACACCAATAATTAGAGAAACAGAAGAAGAGTTAGCAACACTTAAGGATTATGCTTTAAGACCAGTATGGCAAGAGGGAGAAGTATCTAGAGTTGTAAATGATGCAGAGTACTTTACCCATGAAGGATTTCATAAGTTTGTTAAAAAATTAAAAGAAGATAAAATACAATACTTACTAATCAATGCTGTTCCACAAGCAGAAAATGATGTAATAATTCCATTTATCAAAAAGTATGTGGAGTCAAAAGAATTTGCGGAGATAAATAAATAATGAAATTTTATTATTTTGGTGGAACATTTAATGAAAATGACACACTTGAAGATACATCTACACTAAACAATTACAACTTCGATGGGGTAATGTTTACGTACGATTCTACACAGGGAGACATGTTTGTTAGAACTGCCAGAGAAATGAAGTTAAACGAAAAAATTAAGTACCTTATTGCTATTAGACCTTACACAATATCTCCGCAATACCTTCAGACCATCAGTGACTCCATGAATGAGATAGACCCAGGCAGGCTTCAACTAAACCTGATAGCAGGATACATCAAAGATCATGAAAACAATATTAATGGAATTGTTGGAGATGTAAATGACAGGTCAGACTCAGTAGATAAATCAAACTATATGATAAAGTTCCTTGATACACTAAACAAGATGACTGTAAACAAAAAGCCATTAGATTTTTATGTTTCAACAACAAATAGTTATGTTTTTGAAGAAACAAAAAGGCACAAAAATAAGATTATACTGCCATACCACATATATAAGCGTGGATTTTGGTCAGATGTTCATAAAGACCCATCATTAAAAATACCACTTGATAAAAATGGTGTAGACATAATGATAACTATGACACCAATAATACGAAAGACAGAAAAAGAATTACAATCATTGACTAACTACGCCTTAAGGCCAGTATGGAAAAGAGGAGAGGTTTCAAAGGTTTTAGATGATGTCGAATACTTTACTCATGAGAGTTTTCATGAATTTGTTAAAACGCTTGAGAGTGATGGAATTAACTATCTATTAATAAATGCTGTGCCAAGAGCAGAATCAAAGGTTATAATTCCGTTTATTAAACAGTATGTACAATTAAGACAATCAGGTTTGTTAGTGGAATAACTAACAAAATAAATATCCTATAGGAGGAAAAATGAACGAACAAATTAAAGCAGTACTAGCGTCATACGGAAGATCAGTTCTTGGTGCAGCAACAGCGTTGTATGCATCTGGAGTGACAGATCCACAGACATTAGCATACTCACTACTTGGTGCACTTGTTCCAGTTATATTGAGAGCAGCAAACCCTTCAGACACAGCATTCGGAAGAATGCCTTCAGTTGAAGAAGTTGATAATGCAGTTAAGTCTGCAAAGGTTGTAAAGAAGGCTACTAAGAAGGCTCCTGCAAAGAAGTCATCTGGCGGAGGAAAGACAACTAATCAAGTAAAGTAATTTTACTATAGACTGGCAGGCTTGTTATTTGACAGGCCTGCTTTTCTATGCTATAATATTTATACCTGCCCAATATGGGGGGAATTAAATTATTCGCTTGAAAGGGGAATAACATGGTAACAAAGTACGCTATGGATCTATTCAATGATCCCTTTTTTATTGGCTTCAACAGAGAGTTGAGTCGCCTAAATACAGCACATAAAACAAACTCACAGTCGTACCCTCCGTATGATCTTATCAAACTAGATGAAGATACATACAAGATTTCACTGGCTGTCGCTGGGTTTTCAAAGGACGATATTGATGTTTCAGTAGATAATGGAACACTGATCATCAAGGGTGAGATTGTTGAAGTGACAGATGCAGAGGTAGTTCACAAGGGAATCGCAGGAAGAAAGTTCGTAAGATCTTTTGCACTGGGAGAGTACATGGAAGTAATTTCTGCAGAACTAAAGGATGGCATGCTACATGTAAATGTTGTACGCATTGTTCCTGAAGAAAAGAAGCCTAAATCTATTAAAATTAAGTAGTATAATAGATAACATTCCGATATAAGACTTTAAAAGGTTTTACAACGGATGCTCTTATGAGAAGAGAGTTAGCAGGAGTCGAATCTTCGTGGCTAATAGACCTGAGCAGTCGTCTATAAACTGCTCATTTCCTATGCTACAATATATTTGTCCCACACAGGACCTTAGTGATGGATTAGTTACCCATTGGATAGAGACCGTGGCGCAAGTCAGGTGAATTGCTTGTGTGGGACCTAACATTTGGCGGTATAATAATATCAATGACTGACAAAGAGTTAGACCATTATAATAAGCAGCAGTATAAGAAGATGCTTGCTAAGATAAAAGAAGATTCTGGCTGCGTAGACTGTGGAATAAATAACCACATTATATTAGATTTTGACCATATAAGAGACAAGAAATACAATGTATCAAGAATGATTCATGATGGTTTTTCATGGAAGGCTATCAAGAAAGAGATCGAAAAGTGTGAAGTGGTTTGTGCCAACTGCCACAGGATAAGGACTCATAGCAGGCTTAACGGCATGATATAATGGTTATATGATAAAAGAAGGCGACTTTGTAGCAACAGCCCATGGCTCTGATGAAGAAGTCCACATTGGTCAAGTAGTACACGTAATGACTGAGGGAATGCTTGGCGTTCCTGGTGGAGAGTACTCTCTTGAAGCATCTTCTGAAAATCCAGCAGTTTTAATTCAGTTATTTGAGCAAGAAGAAAATGGATATTGGGAAGCAACAAATCTTTATACAGGATGTATGATGTCTTTAGTAGTATCTATTGACCCACTTCCACAAGAGCCAGAAGATTCAGAAGTTGCTATGGCAATGTACGATTCATCAATTGGCAAGGCAGATGACTCAATGATGCCAACAGATACCTATCAGAGTAACAAGCAAGCACCTTGCTGGGATGGATATGTACAGCGTGGTATGAAGCCAGGAGATAATGGTAAGCCAGTTCCAAACTGTGTTCCTGCTGCAAAAGCAGATGATCTGTTTGAAGATGATGACACAGTTGAATACGAAACAGATTCAGTTTCAAAGGCTGAAGGGTATTCACCACCAGCAGGAGCAAGATCTGCTGCTCGTAGAGCAATTAAGTTTAAAGAAGATGGAAAGGCTAACGGTGCAGGAACTGCAGTTGGCTGGACCCGTGCAGGGCAGTTAGCAAGAGGTGAATCACTATCTCTTAGTACTGTTAAGAGAATGTATTCATACTTCTCACGTCATGAAGTAGACAAAAAGGGTAAGGACTGGGGTAACTCAGCAAACCCATCTAACGGATACATCATGTGGCTGGCATGGGGTGGAGACGCAGGATTCTCTTGGTCAAGAGGAATTGTTAATCGTGAAAAAGATAAGGCTTTGTTTGCCGAATTTGGCAAGGATTACACAAAGGTACAAACAGAAAGACACTCACTATAATGCCAAAAAAGAAAGCAACAGCATTTAATCCAGTTCAAATCAAAGACGGATGGATTGTCAGACTATATAAAGATGGTCGCATTAAGTCTAAGATCGCACCATACGAACCAAAACATTCTGAGAAATAGAAATGCTAAAGTACGATAAATTATACTTTTTGCACATTCCAAAAACAGGTGGAAGGTTTTTTACAAAGTATATAATTAGGCCAATAGAAAAAAACTTAGAGCAAAATGGTATAAAATTAGTTCAGTTACCACCAAATGTAAATAAACATGGTGGATGGCACAAAGATATTGATGACAGAACATATGTTGTATCTGTGATTAGAGATCCTGTAGAGTTCTTTGTAAGTTTGGTTGCACACATTGCTTCAGATCAAAATGGTTTAATAGATCACGAAAACGATCAAATAGTGAAAAATAATTCAACAATTTTAGATATTGATAAACAATTTTTGTTTGATAAAATGGAAGAACTTAAGTACCTAAATAATTTTCAATCTCAAAACTTTATTTTAACACCAGAAGACAATAATTTTGTTACTTATTCAAGAAAAATGTATAATAATTTTGGTCTAAATATAGACACACAACTACTTTATGAAAGAGTTAAAAGAACTAATTTGTTAATACGACATACAGATTTAAAATCTATGGACTATTCCATTTTAGTAGATAAGATATCAGACGACTTAGGAATTAAGTTAAATATCAACACATCCATAATAAATAAAGAAATATATAAAAATAATAATTCAGAATTTCTTTTAAATAAATTAAACAGTGAAGATATTGAGAAAATATATAAAAACTTTATGCTTGACAAAGAAATATATGAAAACGATTCTATATTTTGGACAGCAAAATAGGACAGTTTTAGGTCATATCCAGGACTTTTAGATCAAGGACAATATAGTGTTGCAACACGCTATGTAAATGTTTCCCGACATAAACATAACAACTATATTGTCACACTTTAATTATATCATGCACCCCTGGCAGGAATCGAACCTGCGACAAACGGATTAGAAGTCCGCTACTCTTCCGCTGAGTTACAGAGGTATGGTA